>Ga0247810_10000232_pt1 | contig 81859 bp, 70 predicted proteins | sample UWRJL119311C1_FD_179918 | JGI IMG/M metagenome (GOLD analysis project Ga0247810, IMG submission 179918) | Plant litter microbial communities from Arlington Agricultural Research Station in Wisconsin, United States - UWRJ-L119-311C-1 | ecosystem: Environmental > Terrestrial > Plant litter >...
TATAACCTGATATTAGAATTACTATTTGCTATTATATATTTAATCATCTTAACTTTTAAGCGCCATGCAGCGGCTAAAAGGCCTGCTATATGGTCAAGATTCTCCCATATCTTGAACTTTGCCTCGTATTGGTGTTTTAAGCCAGGTATATAACCTGATATTAGAATTACTATTTGCTATTATATATTTAATCATCTTAACTTTTAAGCGCCATGCAGCGGCTAAAAGGCCTGCTATATGGTCAAGATTCTCCCATATCTTGAACTTTGCCTCGTGTTGGTGTTTTAAGCCAGGTATATAACCTGATATTAGAATTACTATTTACTGTGTATATTTAATTACCTTAATTGTTATTCGCCGTGCAGCGGCTGCGACGCCTGTCGTACAGGAAAGATCGCTCTTGATATGTTTTGTTTGTAACCCTAATAGCAAATAACTTCAAGATACTTCAAACATGCTATATACAAAGGCTAGCCGTAGTACAAACTATATTAGCAAGGTATCTCTATTGCCTTAAGACCTGGAACTGTTTTAACAGGAGTGTTCTTCCAGGGTGAGCTAATTTTAATCATGTTGGAATAACATATTACAAACCCAACTAAATTAGGGAGGGGGGTTAGCGGCCCAGCGGCGGCTATTATATAAAAGATCCGCTGCGCAAAAACTTCAATTATCAAGGCAATAACGGGAAACTCTTAAAAATATAATCAAAGTTATACCTTGGTTTATAAAGGGAAGATTTGCTATATAATAATTTATAGCTTTTCGCTTGCGGCTGTTTTTACTAACTTCGGTTGGGTAGTTATGGTTTACCTTCGCTTAATCCGACCCCTGGCCTCCCGACCTCCCCCCCTGGACCGTTGGCATGACCAAAGGAAAAGCAAATTAGATTTGCTAACAAAAATAATCCTTCGGGCCATATGAAATGTCTCTCCTAGCTAGATATAAGAGAAAATATTTGCCGGAACGTTACATTTATTACATAAGGTCAAATATCAACGGTTTTAAGCTGAAACGGAATTTGATTAAAAGCACATGTCATCTTTGGATTAACTAACATACACCCGCGCGCGAATAATCCAAGGTGACTAAAGAGGTAAGTTAGTATCAACTTCGCTAGAATGGACCGGCGCCTGTCACGCCTATTACGTTGTTGTAACGTGCTCGGTAGGAGATATCTAGTATATTTACAGTAGACATGCTAAATACAAACAGGCTAGCTAGAGTCGGAAAGGAGTAGCTCTGGATCTCTACTGGGATCCATTATCCCCTTGGTGTAAGATATCTCATACACCAACACGGTCTACACCCTAGCAAAGACCTTAAGACTGGCCAAAGGATGGAACACCTTTAAGCGCTATATATTAACTACCCCGATTTCGGGAGACAGTGGGGTTTCCTCTTAACACCCTCCGTCAATGTAAAGATGTAGCGGCTAGCCTGCAAATGCATCCGATATTTAATCTTTATTGCCCTTTCTTTCTAAGATCACGCAAATTCCTCCAGCTTTGTTTTTCATACTTGTCTGTGTTTCTCTTTGGTCATATTAGAGCTCTAACTCCTATTTTTACAAATATGACAACTCGCTCGCTAAGTATGTCCTTCCTTATACAACTTCTAAGCCCGAAGCACTAATAAATCCGAATCTAGAAAGTGTTAAAGTTCGCTTTATAATCTACACCTTGGCCGTGACGGGCATTTTATTTTATAGTAAGCAAGATATTGTTCAAACCTATATATATCTAATCTAAGGCTTAATAGGTTTGATACTTGTAGGATGCACCTCATTATCTCCAGGCATTTCCGGATTATTTCTAGTTGAAATTCAAGATCTCAGAGATAATTCCACCTCAATTCGAGTTGGGTACTTTGGTAAGTGCCTAAACTCCGAAAGAAGAGATGTTTTAACAAGTAAAAAGGAATCTGCAGTAGACATACTATGCCCAATTCAACAGCACAGACACTATGTTCGTCGACTACAAGTACGTCTGCTGTTGCTTTATCCGAGTCGCTGCTAGCACCAGGGTCTCTAGCTCAGTACGGACTTGATCTAAGAAAAGCTACGTTTCCTCCATTTCTTGCTGTGGGGGGAATGTCTCTCTTGCTTGGATTTGCTTCTTTTCTTCTACTTAAGATGACTCTCCGCACTCAGCATAGCGACAGAAATAAGTACAAGAAACAAAATACATCAAGTCGCGTTCTATTACTATTGTCAATCACTCATGGTTTTGTGTGGTTGTCCGTAGGAGTAGCACTAACCGTAGCTTATACTACTACGATAGTTCTCTCTGGCCTTGGCCTGGTTACCTCCCGAGGTCCACAGAGCACCACTAAACTAGTACGTGGAGAGGCAGTAGAAGTTCTGCAATGGTCTTTGGTTGGTGTGCTGGCGATATTCGGACTTGGCATAAAAGGAACTCTTCAGCTTCAGGATTACGGGTCGGAGGCTGGAACCTCTTCGCCAATAGGATTCGCGGCGGGGCCGGAAGTAGATTTTAGACCAACAGGAGAACCTGGCCTGCCAGGTTCTCTGCCAGGGCTATGACCACCATATATGTAATTGTTAAATCAAAAAATGTTATATTTAAAATAGTAATTTTTTCAAACTGCCTATCAAACAACCCTTGAAATCACTTTTAAAGCTGCCCCCAAAATCGCTCTCCGAAGTGTCCCGGCGACTCGAAAAGCTGCTAATATCTGGAATCTTGCTAACACTAGATCGCATGTTCCCTAATTGAAGCTATTCAGAAATTTCGAAGTTAGCCTTGATTCCCAATCCAAAATTCATAGCCCTAAGATCATCCCACGGCATTTATAGTTGAAATTAATTCCTAAATCAAAACCATAGTTAGTATAATATATAAAGTTGATCAAAGTTAGGAAAGTTCCTATGGCAACTTTTCTAGTGAATTGAGTTTGCACAAGTAAATTGTAAGGGGCCGTCATGTGATCACGATGGAGGGGTTGGATTTAGGGGTCAGGTTATATAATAAGGGGTTGAGAATTATACTGTAAATAAAAATATCTAAGTATAATAAACTAAGGTTATATAACAAAATCATTTATTCTTTTAAGTAATTTTATATTTACTTATATACTAGCCTTATAACTTCTATTATACCCTCTACTAGTCTAATAAGCTAGCGTCACTATTTTCTACCAGTTTATATATTTATTTGACTATAATATTAGTGAACACTACCCTCGCTTAAGCAAACATGTTTAGAATCGCAATATGGTTTTTGCCTACTAGACTAGAGCTAGAGGAGATTAATTCTAAAGCTCTTTACTACTAGAAGAAGTCTTTTGGGAATAGGCAGCTTCGGCATTACTTGGATATATTATAAAATCTCAAAAATATAGTTTTGACTTATAGAATTAGAAGTTAGGGGGAGTTATATGCTTAGAGCCTGCTAGGTTTTAGGATCTAGTATTTTAGGCTCCTAGGAGCTCTATGAGCCTCTAGGAGACCTATTTACAAAAGTTCTATATAAGTAGCTAGTTTCCTTAGATAGGAGCCTTATGCTCAACTTAAAGACAATATTTAGCTTATACTTAATAACCAAGTTCAATATTACAAAATGATTCTTGATATACCTATTTTTTCCGAACTACTGTGTAGTTCACCCGACAGTTATACTACTACCAGAGGATATAGTCGAACCGTTACATTAGGCAATAATGTAGTCACAAGGTCAAGTTGTAACCCCCAGTATGATATAACCCCCAGTATGATATTCTGTTATTCCCCACTAAGGTTTTATTCTCAGTTCTATTAATCTCCTGCATCAGATCAGTAACTTATATCATAGTAACAATCTACAAGGACATTAAATCAACACCAGGGAGCCGATTTTCATTCATTCTAATTAGATTGCCGAACTGTTAATTGCCAAGCGCCATCAGTTTCGTGGATCGTTAAGGTCGAACCATTCGCGATCCTCTCTATATCACTTGTCTTGCTATTTCTTGCTCTAGTAATCTCACTGTGCTCGACATTGGAACTGTACAGAACCAGAGCTATATTTGATGACTTCCAGAGCATTTGTCCTTTGCTTTTATTTATCGTTATAATCAAGAATCCTACGGACGTCAACAACAGCAAGGTTGGAAAAGTAATCCAGCCCCAGCTAATATCCACAATGGTTTTATTTTGTATAACAGAGCCAGTCATATTGTATTCGGAATTTTCGGCGGCTGTACGCAATTGTTGGGAAAGACTGAATGCCAGGTCTTCTATCGCTGGCCGAGGATCTTGATTCGCCATGGTTGACGTCAGAGCTCCAATTGGCGAATTACTGTGCCAGTTGCTGTCATTATCTCGCCATACCTTCATACTCTTGTTAAGAAACAGATTTAACGTATTCTCAAGGGCGAATTGCGCATTACCAGTAACTAGGAATGCTTCCTTGCTCAAATTAAATGGCGTATCGTTTTTCAAGGATGGTTTGGGAACATCTGAGCTGGAGCTCACTGCCACAGCTGAAATATTTAGATCTTCTGCAGTTGGGCGTGAAACCCAATCTTCATACCTACCTTCCCCGTTGACCTCGCACATCAGCATTGATCAATGTCTCATTGAACCAGGTGTGAAGGATCTGTTCAGATACCTTGTTACCATTTGTCACGGAAACATTTAGGGTCTGTACGCAATAAAATAGAGAACATAGGTCACTCCTCAGTAGTGGCCCCTCATAAAGAACTGTTTCTTCATTCCTTTCAAAGGCGATCGCTGTAAAACTTATTATAGGATTCCCTATGCCGAAATACGTGCTAGAAACATTGAGAGGAACATTTGTTGTTAAGATGTAAGAGAATCCACCAGCCGATCCAGGAGCACTGAAGTCGGCTCTGATAGGGACGGAGACAACATGAGGTAGGTTCCAGGAACACCTATAATCATTGATTTGGGTCTTCTGACAATTGGTCGTCCAGTTCTTCCCGCTAAGTGCTTGGCATGTACCACATATAGCCAGTGATGGAAATGGATCCCAGATACAATTACTTCCCGGGCACGTAGCTTCATAATCGTATATTTTCGTTGGTTGTAGAAGACTTGCTTGAATGCTAGCCTCCATTCGTCTGGGTACTTTCCCGCCGCCATGTGTGAATTGTTGAGCTCGCATAGCCGTGGCCATCTCTGTTTTTAAAGGGAAAAAATGCTCAGGATAGTGAGCCATTTGCTGCAACATAGGCGCAAAAGCAATACTGCCGATAACAATACTGGCACCTATGGTAGCTAGAGATCGAATCTTGCAAAGAAGCTTCAGTGCCCCATAGAAGCTGTTTCGGATTGTAGTATCGAAATATTCCAAATCGCTAAGCTTTCGCTTCCGCTGAAACCAGAGCCATTTGTGTTGGGATATGCACTCTGCTATGTTGTAAATCATACACATTTGTGCGACTTGGGAGAGAATGGCGATGGTGGCATTTAGCGTGATCGAATAGGGCCAATCGTCCGAGAACCGCTGATCCATGACAGCCGAGATTATTATGATTACCCCGAGAGCAAGAACGCTAATGGTAGCTGATAGTACTTCCAAAGCCCAGGAATACTCATAACGTTGCTTTGGTGGCGTTTGAAGATGCGGATTGTGGGATACCACATGCTCATTTTGATCGTTACCATGCACCTGTCCGGGCGGAACGATATTATTCGTAGCCTGACCCTTGCTAATGGGTTCAGCATTCAATCTTGAAGGATCGGTGTGCCTAAGGTTGAAGCATCCGCTGACTCTGGAGCAGAATGAGGCGGCACGAGAACTGATTATGTCTGTAGCGTGCGTGTCTTTATTTTCCAGTAAGTGCCCAGGACTAGTTTCGATATCCATCTCGGATTGAGAAATTATGGATATTTTCGTTGAGTCGATACAAGAATACTTGCTAGGATACTTTTCCTTTGACTCTCTGACATCGAAATCAACTTCCACGGCAAGGTCCTCCACATCGCTTGGGACTGGATCATTGGGGCAAGTGTCCATAATTGTAAACTATCAGACGATCTTCTGAGTCAAAATTAGCTACTTTAGGTCTCAAAATGTAACACTCAGAGCAGCCTACCTATCTTAGAATATTCAACAATAGGAAAGTAGTCCACGGTTTGGCGATACAGCAGTGGTCAATCTCATCAGCTACTTTAATGAGTATAGACAAATTTCAGATTGCAAAAAAAGATCAAAAAGATAAACCCAAAATGGGGGTTGTCTTATATATCATCGAGTTCAACCGTATTGGTGTGGTCGCTATCAACCCTCAGTAGTACAGCCTTGTAGTCAGGTCCAATAGTGTCTGATATCTATCAGTATCCGACTCAGCTCGAAATATCAAGAAGCAAATATGGACAACTCAGCTTCTAAGCCTCAAAATTGATGTCTGCAAATGACGTCTTGGAAAGTCCGAATTTGCGAATGTATGGTTCTGCCTTGAGGGTTTACCGTGAGCGCATGCAACAGGTATTTGGTGCCATCTACCACCAACTAGACACTCGGACCCCACTTTTCGGCCCCCCCTCCATAGAAGGCTGCCCGGATTCAAGGATACAAAATTGGCCACTTTTCCTCTTGGTGGACGCAATGTAACCTCACAGCCACTACAGAGCCTAAGAGGCATGTAAGTGGCTTGTCACTGCCGAGTTACCGCTTGTCAGTAACAACAATGTCCAAATACTATTAACTTTAACTTCCAGTTTTCAGCTGGGCGTACAAAACAGGACGAGGATGCCTACTGAAACTGCCTTCCCCTCAGAGTAAGGCTTTTCCTTATGCTCATAGCGCATTACGAATGGTATTTTGGAAGCTAACACTTTCATATTTTTTCTCGGAGCGTACATCCATCAATTATTCGGGCGAAAGATGACAGCTCTTTTTTTCTGGTAAGTGGCAAGATATTTATGATTTCATCCAGACTATATATATATCGCTTTTTGGATAAGGATCTTTCATTAAATTCTACATATCCTTATTCTTCATTCTCTATGTCTTTGAGCGACCTTATGGACGAATACATTAGTACAGCAGAGCAATTTCTGGTGCTTGCTAGAATCAAGGCCATGATATCCCATCCTGCTTCTCCTTGTAGTCAATTCAGAGATCACCTTCCTATCAGTTAATGTGTAGTAGACGAGTATAAGCTTGTCTGCTCCATACTCAATTTCAATATCCTACTAGACAGCCGCAGCAAAAGTGTAGGAACCAAGGGTATGGTGTGGTACATGAGGCACGTGACCAACAGTATTACTATAGCCTAGATACTTAGATCAAGAAATAGACTTTACTACCTTACCTTATGTATAGTACCTTTGGGTACTATACTTATTCTTCGTGCGTTTGTTACAATACCACACTTTTTAAAGAATACAGCTTAGTAATACACTACTGACTACTACTGGGTAATTTGTAGAGACTATTACTTAAACTAGTACTATAGCTTAATAGTAATATATATATTTAAACTCTAATTAGCAGACTGATTTCTAGTTTTTAATTCAGAAATAAAGTTTCTATATCTATATTCTTAGCTTGTAAAGCATAATACAGACCTAGTAGAAAACTCTATAGTAGAAAAAATCATATTATCAGGAATTCTCTCAAGCCTTTAAGCAAGAACTTATTATTATATCTATCACATACAACTCGCACTCTAGATGCCTTAGTTATCAACAGAGGCTCCTATTCTTTACCCAGTGTCACATGTTGTACTACGTGACCTGATTCTAGGCCCTTCAGAACCCCTTTTCTTATATTTAGTTACCTTTACTCCTTTCTCAATAAAAAAAGCATCTTTACACCTTGATCTTGTCTACTGACTTCGCTTATCTATGTTGATTAGCTTCTGACTTACTATATGCCACAATATTTAACTTGTACTTTTTATTATAATATAACTTAACTTATAACAAGAAGGATATAAATTTTAGATAAAGAAAAAAGGTGAGATAGAGATATTAGTAGTTAATATAAAATATAGTATTAAAATATATTGTAAATCAATATTAATCTGTATTTGAGATGTGATGTCTTATTTCTAATTGCTAATTCGACGTTTTTGAGCTTACGTACTAAGAGCAGGCCCTAATGTCCTACATGCAGTAAGATTATTTTGAATTTGCTAAGAATTCAGATAAGTCTACCTTTTTATAAACTCTATTGACTTGGACGTACCCAAACAGTAGGGACACAAAATGCTGAATTAGAGAATAGAAATGCAACTGTTAGTGAATATTTGTCACATGGTCGGTTGCACATGCTATCTTATTAACTGTTCCACATAATTCGCACACGAACCACTTTAAAATTTACGTATACTCTTGACTTCACTTTCCAAGTTGAGCTCGTTTTCAGAAAAGATCCCGACGCCAAATTTGGATAATATTTCCAAGAAGTCGCCATGTACAAGTGTAAAATTTGCTGCTACACTATGTTCAATCACAGGACACAAAGTTTTATGATCCATTCTAGATATATATGTTAACATCAATGACAATGTTATAAAGCCAATCGCGTAGAGATATACTAGATTAAAATTAAATAGAACAAATCTCAAGAATTGACAAAGGCTGAGACAAATATTTTATTTCTAATTTCGAACATCACCTTAATATTCCCAAGACCGTTACAAGCTCTAATTCGACTTTCCCAAGAAGCCTATCGCAATTTAAATTTAATAATACTATATCGATTACGTGCATGATTGCCGATAGACTAATGGCGTTAATAGGAAGTAGGAGATTAACATATGAGATGTTGATTTTATTGTATTGTACCCGTTATTCTTGGGGATGATGATGTTCTCAAACAAAGAATTAATTTGAGACCCGATATGGTAAAAGTATTTTGGTGTAGACATACTGTTGACACCCTCCTATAATTTGCATACGCGAGAGGACGAAGTCTAAGCTAGGGTATGCTTCAGGGGTGACAAAAATGCGAGGGGAAAAGTCTATGCAAGGATGTGTATGCACGATGAGCGATTAATGATGTAAAAGATTTCAGAAATTGCCTGGTGTTCAACCATGGCGGAAAGAAATCTGCGCTAGATTGCTACCCTTCACCTTATTATGGAGCCATGAATATCGGAACTTTGTTAAGTACTCTACCTAGTGTGGCGGGTCGGGTCGAAACTAAGATGGAGCAGACCTCTGCTCTACCCCATATCATTATGAGTCCGATGTTTACGCTGTATGATTCTCATAACCTCAACCTGCAAAGTGCATCTGACATTAAGAAGAAGTAGGATAGAACACTAGACTTACACAGAGTAGAGTTCAGTATGATTTATGATAGGCTTCAATCGATGGTTAGACTTCTTTGCCATGAGATTATTCGTGCTATAGATACTACACTCTATATTGTTCTTGCAATCAAGGGTTAAGCGAGACGGCAAAGTGTTCAACCATAACCCCGGAAGCGGAACTGCAACAAATACCTTGTCGATCTGCTGGCAATGATCCATATCTGGGTATGCGAATTAAAAGCTAATCCACTCTATCAGACTAAATCTACAAAATGGAGCTACTCATGAGGCTAATACACCTTGTTTTTACCCTTGCCGAAACCAAATCGTTGACTAAATTTAGCGCGGCACAATTAACCTGACTTCCCCGAGTTGTCAGGATGCGTATAACAATGCTGGTTCCTGTAAATTGGCAAGCTAGTTTGCTTGAGAATGTCACGGTTCTCTATGGAGGGTTACCCAATAGTAATCTCAAGTCCCGTCGTCCCGTCGATCAAGTCCTTAAGGAGGAAATAACACATTACAGATTTGCATGAGAGTGACTGCTGAGGTCTGGGCTGTGCTATCCTACTTAAAGGAGGAAATCTAAGGATCCAGCGCATATATAACGACACCATTCTCATACGCAGCACACGATACTATTTTGTAAGTTATTCGTTCCTATATCTCACTTTTTTCCACACCACCAGCCGTCATGGAGACAATTCAGGTGGTCTACCCGGTATTGGGATTCGTCCGTGGACAAATCATTGTTAACGTCATTGTGGTCTTCCTAGTACTTGTTACTGTAGGGTTGAGGATCCTTTCAAGACTTAGAGTGGCAGGTTTAGGTTGGGATGATGGAATGATCATATTTGCTGCTGTAAGGTTTATCCTCTAAAGTTAGTTATTCCAGGCACTGACAATTATTCAAAGCCTTTGGGAGTTGCAATGTTGGTCTACCAAGGGCTCTTTAGTCATACTGGAAATGGTTGGAAGCTACCCCAACACCCAGAACGTGAGTTTCAAATACCATCTTGCGCCGGAGACAAATCTATAGTTAGAGATCCCTTCAGCTTTCATATCCTGCTCAGCATCATCAAAAATCCAAGTGAGTATATTTTACGATCACCGCTGACTTGACGTGTCAGTTGCGGCCAACGTCCCTTACATTCTTCAGGTATGATCAACTTCAGAACCACGGCAATATCATAAGTAAAGTATCCTGACTTCTACTAGTTGACGTTTTGTATGCAAATCATATACATAATTTTACTTGCAGCTGTGAAGGCAAGCACGCTATTTTTCTTTCATCGAGTCTTCATAACACCATACATGCAACTAGCCTCTAAGATACTTCTCGGATTCGTGGCGGCTTGGACTGTATGCTACCTGGCTGCCTGCATTTTCATTTGCAATCCTGTTTCAGCGCAGTGGAACGGCTCTGGAACTTGTGGTCAATACATCCCTATGATTCAGTCTTTGATCGCAACGAATGCCCTTGGCGATATCATCATCGCGGTCCTGCCTATACATAGTATTTGGAGTCTGCAGATGAGGAGGGCAGACAAACTTGGTGTCATCTCATGTTTTGCCCTAGGTTTTGCGTATGATTGTGCCATTCACATAACATGCCCAAGTTTTACTAACATTCTATCTAGATGTGTTGTTTGCGCCGTCTTTCGTTTGATTTACATATCCACTGTAGACCTTAATGGCGATGTTACTGGGACAATGTCAACTACAATCTTACTATTCGTACTTGAGCCTAACATAGCTATTTTGTGTGTCAGTATTCCGACACTTCGGCCCTTCTACCAAATGTACAAGAAAAAGCACGGTTCCTCAAAATTGCGCGAATACTCCGATGAGCGAAGTTATACCAACAATGGGGTCGGATTAGCTTCCCGGAATAAGGTTCTCGTACATCCTACTGAGACAGGACCTACAGAAGGAAGCATTTCTGCGTGGGAAATGAATGATTATGCTAGACGTGGTATTGAATGGGACTCACATTCATCGGATAAGAGTCTAACTTCTGGTTCGCAAGAAAAAATAGCACCAAAGGACAAGATTGGAGTTGAGACAAAGTGGACTGTGTCGTACACCTGAAGCTTAATACTTTCTCAAGAGGAAGCTGTAAAGTCAAGGATACCAATCAACCTACACCGTACTACGGTTGAGACAATCAATAAAGTTCGAAAAGCCGATGAAGTCTACACTGAAACTTTTGTTACGAGCCTTGCGGCTTCTCCTATTGTATGATTAGAAAACATTGCACTGTTCAGAACTTTCTCTGGTAGCCTCAATCAGACAAAGATCTTATTCTTTGGACCGTTGACTGTGGTTCGCCAAGGGCAACAACAAGTCTGTCTGAAATTATGCATGCACTGGTACGATCTCCACCTAACTAGTCTTTGCTTTCCGTTCTCCGTTCAAACACTGGAGCTCGATTTTAAGTGGCGGTCAGCCTGGAAATATATGTTAAAACAACCTCCTTGTCATTGATTTTACAGCAACTTTGTGATGACCGCAATATTGATGAACATACAGTGAAATTGTCAGGCTCGTGTCTCCTGCTCCTTAACCTCGGGAAGGCTTTATTCCGCATACCCGAAGTAACCAAGTTATTAACTTGCCGACCCAGGCACCGTATGTGTCAGGGGCTTGCCAAGAGTGGGCGGACTTTCAGAACTAGCGATCGCTGTCACTCCTGGAAAAGATTCGATCCACATATATGGGGGCTGCAGGTGTGAAGATGAACTAGTGGCTTGGAAAGAAGTGGGATGAATCGAACTGGAACACTATAAAATCTAAGGTTACCAGGTTGTGCCAGACTATACGCCAGTTACACCTCATAAGTTGCGTTTTATAAAAAAAATATGACATCTTCGACACCTAAAACCACCAAGCAATGGGTGCTTGTCTCCAAGCCCACTGCAGCACCTATTCTCTCAGGACCAGATGCAACTTTTGAACTGAGAACGGCAACGTTGCCAGTGTTAAACGACGATCAACTCCTTGCCAAAGTTAAATACTTTTCTAACGATACCGGCCTCCGCAATTTCATTCAAACTACAGTGGCACCAGAGCGTTTCTATGTACCCATAGTTCCCCTAGGCTCTCCTATGCGGTCAGGCGTCATTGCTGAGGTGATTGAGTCCAGGTCACCTAAGTTCAAAAATGGCGACCTCGTTTTGGACTTTCATCTAGGGACGTGGAGTGAGTTCGTCGTTCTTGAGGCTGCTACAACTCAGTCCCTCGCTCCACTTCCTGGAGACTTACCCCTCACTCACTACCTTGGCGCCTTCGGAGCATCCGGGTTGGCCGCTTACTCAGGACTGTACTTTGTAGGAATGGCTAAGCCAGAGCACACTATTGTCATCTCGGCAGCAGCTGGCGCGACTGGATCAATGGCAGTTCAGATCGCGTCGAAGTTGCTTGGAGCCAAGCGAGTGATTGGGATTGCTGGCTCAGATGAGAAGTGTGCGTGGGTGAAGGAGCTTGGAGCTCATGAGTGTATCAACTACAAGAGCTCGACGTTCTCTGAAGATCTAAAGGCTATTACCCCGGATGAGATTGATGTTTATTTTGACAATGTTGGAGGAAGTATGTTGGATCTTATGTTGACACGCATGAAGAAGAACAGTAAGATTGCAGTTTGTGGTGCAGTTAGCCAGTATAACACCGACAAGCCTACGGTATTTAACAATTGGTTCGAGCTTGTGTCCTCAAGGATCAGTATTACAGGGTTCATTATGTTAGACTATATAGAAAAAGTCCCTGAAATACTTAGGGAGCTAATTGGAGCGGCGGCAGACGGAAGAATTAAGCTCGAAAAGGGCGAGACGATCGTGGAGGCTGGTATTGAAGAACAGCCAAAGATCTGGATGAGCTTGTTCAGCGGTAGAAACCAGGGAAAGCTTCTTACTAAAATAATATAGTAAGATTATACTATAATGATATCAATATTCAGTGCAATGATTGGCTCTACACCTATGATTTGGAGATCGGCTTAAAAGTTACACACCCCGAGGCTTACCCCTATTAGTTGTACGATTACTTTGTACCTACATTTATACAGATGAATGCAGATGAATACTAGGTAGTAACCTGGCTGTGGGACTTATGAGCTTGTCTGGTCACTTGATCGATTAGGCTTAACCATTGTACAGTACATACCCTTCGTTAACTTGGGTATATATTAGTAATACAGTGTGGCTTAAAGTTGGATAAGGCTCAAGAATTGTCACATGTAATATTACGGCTCCCCTTCAGTGTAATAATCTTCTATCGGTTATCGCTAGCAGAGCGACGTAGTATATAAGAGGGTTTGAAAATTAGGAAAAAGGACATAGAATATCTTCTGTAATCTCTTGTTCTCAAATGCTTAATTTGCTAGCTACCTGAAGGAAATAAAATAGAAATAATTAGACTCATTTGATAGAAGTGTGTGTTATATTAATAAGCCTATAAGGAGACACCAACCTAAATATAGCTTTACGAGATTTGATAATTAGAGATATAGAAAAATGGTCATTAATTACAGCTAATACACATAGAATGATAAGATTAAAAGAACTTACTATTCACCATTAAGACTGACCCCTCAATTTACAGGTCGTACCTTAGATATATTTTTTAAATTTAGGTATTGATTACCTAAAACTGTCTGACATCCCACCTAATTCTTTGAAGATATCTCTTGATATCTTTAATTTAATTTCTAAACTATAATTATCTTCTATTATCTAGAAGATCAATAGTGTTTTTTAGTAACAAGCTTGAGTTTAGAAAGAGACACAATTTCGTTGCATTATCTTTTACATTAACTGGGAATTTAATTAGAATCTTAAAAACTTTTGCAGCTTTTTTAAATTAGCAGACTTATAGTGTCTGTAACACTGGGACAGAAATGAATGCACAACGTACATGAAGCACACAACGAAGTGTAGAAAAAAGCTGAGGGTTAAACTATATACCTAATACTGAGTGATATCTCCTTCTCACGTCTTAGAGCAGTAGAAACTCGAAATTATGGGGAAATTTAGGCCAATAGTAGCCCAGATAGGTAAATCAGGAAGCCTACACACAGAACACGGGGAAGCCTTGAATTCTCGTGAATGTGTCTTGATGTTGGCCCAAATCGATACCCTTCTCATATAGTTTGGGTGAATGGAAATGGTGTTGTCTACTTCGCTGGGAATAGAGGGTGTTCGAAGGATCGCTGCACTGGACTGATGTTAATTCGAGACACATTTTGAGGTGTGACCCGTCTCAACTCAACCTTGTGGATGGCGAGGCGATTGGGTTGTGTGAGAATTGAACCACAAGACAAATTCATTGCTAGTCTGGACTTCTTCTATGGCGGTGTCAGGTATGCAGCAGAGTGTTCATGCTGCTGATTGGAATTGGTCTATCTGTCTCTGCTCTATACCTCACCATTGCCCTGCCTGGTTGTATGGTAACCTTCAGCTGAGCTCTCACCCTGAAAGTCAATGCGTCAAGTGGAGATGGTATCCCAATCCTATCACTATTTGTCAAGTAAGAACAACTTGTAGCACTTTCAACGCTGTGAAACGCTGTTTAAGTTGTAAGACGCTGCAATTTAAAAATGTAAAAATGTAAAAATGTTAAAATTATTCAAAAATTCTTTCCTAAGTGATCTGACAGCCAAAGGCGGCAGGATCAAATCCCAGATCTTCCGCGACTTTCAATAACTACACAGTAACGTCAAAAAACAGACGGCTGACCTTATAGTACCAGATATATGTTGCACACCTGATAGAAAATCATAGCTATCACGGGAAGTTCCGTACCTATAGCTGCCTCTTTCTCCGAACTCTCTTTATTCTTATCTTACTTATTAGGAAAGAACACGATATTCCTGTTATTAAGCATATAACAACTATATATAAGTTTATACCTCTTTATTTAAATAAATCAATCAATTTAATTATTATTATTAATTTTAATATAGACTCTATATTAAGCATAATACTATTCTAAGCAAATAATAGAACAAATAGACAAATAGACCTTCTCAAAACTCCTGGGACTTTTGGTGTCGTGTTGTAAAACTTGATAGCTATATTGTTCCCTTCTACTAGAAAGACCGCGCTTATAATATTCAAGCTTATGCCAAAGGAAATCAGTATAATAATATACTTTACTATTGAACATTGCCACCTTCGGAGTAGAGATGGCCGACGAGATAGACAAAGATATAAAGTTAGAGGAATTTAACCGCAGATAGAAGCTGAGTATTATTTCTGTCAATTATATAGCCGATGAAAAGCCTGAAGACAAAGAGAGGAATAAAATAGAGATTAAGAAGCTGGATTTTAGTAAAGTAAGGCTGAAAAGCTCGAGGGCATATAAAGAGATAGTCACATTATTAATAGATATTAGCATTGACTAGAGCAGTAATATAAGCGTGGATATTGAAAATCAGAGGAAAATAAGAAAGATGTAAAGAAATCGCAAAGGGAAAAAGTTTGAGAGAGGTTAAAGAGAATATATTTCAAGTTTTCAATGTCGCCTTCTTCCTTATTAATCACTTTTGATGCTATTAATATCATTTGAAGCAGTAGTTTAATTTACTACATTGACTGCTTTGTCTAGTTCTAAACTAATTAAAAGACTGTCGGCAAATAAAAGTCCTAAGAATACCTTTCGAAATAGAACTTATATAAGCATAATAGATAGTAGGTCAGCAAATTCCTGTTTAATAGCGTTTTGGACTAACATTAAAGAGAATTAAGCCTAGAGATGGGCTGGCGGACTACTAATGCAGGGATTAGGCGTGTCTAATAAAAAAAAGACTATATTCTATCTATGTATACGTCTAAGAATCTTTACTGGTAAGAGTCTCTACGCACTATTTGTCACCAATCTCAGGGTTAACAATATATATAAAGGCATTAGATTTATAAAGATGTTTAAGTATACTGCTGCTTTCATACTACCTGCTGGTCACCTATACGCTTTTTTTGAATAATCTAAATATATATTGTCATTTTAATATTTACATTCTTACAGCTGATGCCTCTCAACTACTATCAAGTGCCAATTATGTCGAAATCCCAAAAGCTGCCGCTTCTATTATCATTATAAATATTATATATATAAGAAACTCTCTCTTTATAATTAGAACTATAAACGACATAAGGCATTTGCATATTTTCTTTATATATAAGACAATGATTCGATCCAAAAGACTATTGGTATAATCAATTCTTAATATCTATAAATAAGTACTTGTAAATTTGTGACAACAAGCAAAGAGTTTCGTTACCAAAATTCAAATTCCAGTCAGAGTATACATGCGCATGATTTCCATTGCCACTAAATCTGTAGCCTTCAGGTGCGCAGCATTAAACCTTAGCTTGCTATGTAGTATATTATTCCAGTCTTAACACTATACAAGCAAATGTGACTTTTTATACCAGACACCAAGACCTTCAACTAAACAAAAAATTTCATTCATAAGTACATTAGTGAATTAATAGTATGAAATAATGTTAGATAAGAAGCCAACGTGCATTACTAGATGAACAGTAAAATTTGGTGTTTGGTAGCAAACTAAAATAATTGTATAGACTCGAGTATTCAAGATCTATATTTAAGGAATACAACACAGCGCCTTGTTTTCTACAATTGCACTACGTTGTCTACTACCTGATGCAGCAACAGCGCCAGTCTTTATCGTAGCATAGCACGTCTGGCGATCTTTCCTTATCTAACCTTATGTAGCAATTTGTAGGCTTTTAGGTACAACCAGCATACGCGTTTGAACATTGCGCGATACTTACCTTCCGATAAATATCTACTTGGATATGTTTTTCATCTGGAACTTCACGTTTAACATGCGACTTCACTATCCTGGAGTATGCCTGTACCATAATCATCCTGCCCTCTTCGGTGAGTTGTCTTTGGGAAAAACTTTGTAATGGGCATGCCAATGGAGTGCGGGTCGTATTTATTTCGGACAGATATGAAGTATTCTTGGAGTTCCATGCCGGCGGTACTGTTGTTCCTCCGGTTTCCATTGCTGGTAACTAGCAGTGATCTAATGGTTTGGTAGAACTGTGCTGGTTTTATATGGATACTCCAAAACTTGGGTACCGATGGCATTGAACTAAAATAAACTGATAATGTAGTTTTGATTAGACAAGAGTCAAAGCTTAGCCTAAAGCTCTAGGTTGTTAGGGGAGAGTTTCAATATGCGCAATTATGCCCAATATAGCAGTTCAAACTTCGAACTATTCTCTTAAATAGAATTATGCGGAAATGGAGAGTAACAAGATCGCTCATGACAGCACTGGTTGACGATTAGCACTATGCATATGAGTATGTTAATGAAGGAACTTTACTTATATAAAACCTAATCCGAAAAGCATAATAATGCCATGTTTTTTTCTGCGTGAGATGTTCAACCTATTAATTAGAAGAATGGATATATATGCGATCAAGGAGTCCACAATGAGGTTGTCTATGCCGATCATGAGGCAGACAATAGCAGTTCTATCTATTGTAGAGTTCGGCGTCCCTCATAGTTTTCCTGGCTCTGGTGCCACCAAGGCCGGTTGTAGAATAATGGCAATAATAAGTAATAACGTTAAGGTTATATAATTTATCCATATAGACTATTGCATAAGCGATTTACTTACTTATTAAAAAAGGATTTTATTCTTTCAAAAAACTAGAAACACCATAAAAGTCCCTAATTTGCCGTGATAATACACGAAGGAATGTTATAGCGATTGGTATAAATAACAAAGCGGCAGTATCTAAATTTAGGTAACACATACTATCTTTGACACGCTATTTTGGAAAGATATATAATTTAATATAACAAATTCATTTATTAACAACTTTTGATTAGAGAAAGTTGACGAGATCAAAGTGAACAATTCATTTTCTAGACATGATCGTCCAAAATTTCTCCTTGTATAGCTACAATAATGGGCATTCATAAGCAAAGCTATAGCGGTGCTATAAATGCTTGAAATACCTTGAAGTAAAGAGTACTTGTATTTGGGTTCATGAATAGAAGCGCTGATTGAAATTCCGAAAGACGTACTTTTCTCTGATCACACTTAGTTCACATATACCAAGCCCCCTCTGAGTCAGCCTATTGGAGCTTCTAGTTCTTGGTATTCAGTAAATCTTTAACTTTCAAACTGAATCCCATTTCTTTGACGACAGCATTTTGTCATAATTAAAAGGTTTAGTAGTCAAATGTGCAATTTACAAGCTAAGCAACTCTTCATTAAGGGCAGCTTGAACAAGTGCACGTGATATACGATATGTCTTCTCTACTGGGCTGTCTCAGACCTGGAAGCAAAACCCCTGATGGAGTTAAATAATATTGACTAGTTATATTCCCTTTAAATTTCAGCTATTAGAACTTGCAGCAGTTCAACATCTTCAAGGCGTCGTGCCCATTCACGCTTGACATATTAATCAAGGGTATACTATGACATCCAAAGTCCATCCGAGATATCTAAGACTTTGAGTTTGAGTCTAATGAATCTAGACAGGTAGCCGGCAAGGTTAAGAAGCATCGAGGTTTCTAGCTCAAGTGTCCTGTGTCCGTGTCCACGTGGGCGGGCAAGCACAAACCACTAGTTTATAGCTAGACAACGTTGGACTTCTAGGCGAATTTCCCTGACGAGAAATGGGAAGACGAAACCCCTCCAAAATACATGTCAGCCATTTCAAGGCCTATCGAGATGCTGTCTACACGTTGGCGCGACATTTTAGTGTCAGCCTCAAGAACCTAGATCAACATTCTCAACAGATCAACGAGATAGCCACATTGAATAGGGCACTAGTTTTTAGAGTTGGCCTGCACTAATACTAACCCCTTCAGCGACTGGTGAAAACATTGACGATAGTATCTTACATGACTAGAGAGTGGAAAACACGTGGCCCCCTACAAAATAACTTATTTCAATTGTGAAAGTATTTCCATTCACTGGGATACTCAATTGATGTTTACTTAGTTGATGTATTCGCGTGTTTGAAACACTATTTATAATCCCAGAGACATTGTGACTGTGTATGGTCGAGTCTAGTGAAAAGAATCCTCCCAAGCCGTTAGTTTTTCTGCAAAATGGATAGTGCAAAGATCCGTTATGCTAGGCCATGCACGTGACCTTGGCTCGAGCTTCCAATGTATCTTGCTTATCACCAGTATTGAGGCTCTCCAGTCATCAATAGTCAGTAGTATGATGTATAGTATGATTTGTACGAGGTTTATGAGGCTTCTCTGTGGCATTTATTTCTCCAGATTGCTGTGTGTGTATGTGCATACCTGTTCATTAGGCTGATTACTTGTGACGACTTCGGTAAGCACATAAGCAAATATGATCTGCCGACGGAGATAGAAGCCGATTCGATCCAAGTGGGCCCACAACAATGGTCCGTTGGTTTGATAGCTTGCTCCGGGTTTGAATTTTCCCCTGGTTCCGAAGCAAAGGCCATCGGCTACCAAGTATTACTACTTTATATCACACTACAGACCACTCCAGGAAATTATCATTGTCCTTTTTGCGGCTGGTATCATCATCAATGTTATCGTATCAAGCTTTGATGCATCAAATATCTATACATGATTGTGGCCAAGCCATGTGGTTTTCGTCTGTTGAATGATCCTCCCACACCATCGAGATGGCCGATCATGCCAAGGTCCGATAATGTGAAACCCTGGTACCTTGCACAGGCACATTCTGGTACTGTTGCTACCAAAATGAACGTGTACCCGAGTGCACAGACTTGACGAACTCGTAAAAATGTACAACTATCGACAGCCCGCCATCTAATTTTTCACTCGGCACCTTACCCACTACATGGGTACGGTTTCCAGGTGGGTATTACGGAGTTCTAGCTCCCCTTTCCAAGTGGGTGATTTTCGGACCATGCTTTCTTGTCTTGGCTTAGATTCAGGGGCAGCGACTCATATATATTTTGCTTATTCGGTCGATGCTATTTTTACTCTGATAGTCGTAAAAACACGTCGCATGACATTATTTGCAGAGGACAACGTTCAGTATGAGAAGTCTTCACATTCTACTACTGGGGACATGGTTAACATGTGTCGCCGGGAAAACAGTAGTAGAGCTTTTCGCAACGGTCCCGCCCTGTGCAGTAAGCACCAGCTAATTATATTTGATATCATCAATATCTACTAACACCTTGTAGACAAATTGTACGATACCTATTATATTGGGTTTGAATTGTGATTTGAGCACGATCGAGGGGTTATCCGCGTGCGTTTGCCCGGATATCGCCGCTCAACGAGAAATCTCTACGTGTACTCAGAAGAGTTGCAATCTGACGCAGCAAATAGGTATGCGATTCAACCCCATTACACAATTAGCGTTCTTCTCTAATGATTTATCTAGATGTGGTCGAGCTCAGTAACAGTATCTGCGTTGGCTATCCTGTTCCTTCCCGTAGCATGGAGATGCAAATCGCTGCAATTGTTCTTCTATGCGTAGTGGTTTTATTCACTTTCTTACGGCTTTTCTCCCGGTATATAATAGGAAGGGGATTATGGTGGGATGACTGGACATTGTTGATGGCAAGTGTAAGTTTACCTTAATGTGGTTTACTAGTATCATGTTAGGCTTGTCTGACTCTTGTATAGGTCCTCTCGGTTGCTATTTTCAGCATAGAATTACCAAGTAAGTTTTTGTTCCAAGTTTTTTTGACGCCTTTTGATTGAAGTTATCAGTGGCACAACAGGGCTTTGGGAAACACGTTTGGAATATTGATCCGATATATGTTACTCCAATTCAATTAGTATGTATAATGGTACTTGGAACTATTTTGAGGGTTTACATTATTAACTTGGAATAGATGTTCTATATCTCGCAGATATTTTATGTGCTTGTCCTAATTCTTACCAAGATCTCAATCCTAATACTCTACCTTCGGATTTTCCCTCAGCGGAACTTTCAGCTTGTTGCTATTTCTCTGATCGTTTTCATAAGCCTCCATGGCATCGTGTACACGTTCATCATTGCATTCCAATGCTCTCCGGTTACTTCTATCTGGGATCACGCAGTATCAGCAAAGTGTTTAAATAAAAGTGCAATTGTCTTTTCAGGCGCTGCCTTAAGCATTCTTCAAGACTTCTTGGTGCTGGCCCTTCCTATCCCATTCGTTCGATCATTAAACATGAAAGTTGGGAAGCGGATAAACTTGATTGTTATGTTTAGTATCGGGTCGTTGTAAGTCCAATTTTTTTTTTTGGTTGCGAAATCACTGCTAACGGGGTATCAGTGCATGCGTAACAAGTATCGTGCGCCTGAAATATATCTTCGAGTTCGGAGACTATACTGATGCAACCTGTGAGTGCTTTCTCTTCACGCAAAATCATTCTCCTTCTCTAATTATATTAGGGGACAACGTAGATGCATTTCACTGGTCATGCATTGAGATTGCGACTGCCGTAGTCTGCGCCTGCCTTCCATCTCTGCGAATCCTTATGAGTAGAATGTTCCCTGGTATCTTTGGTCACAGCCAAAATCGAAGTGGACCGTCATATTTGAACCCATCTTTCAATCGAAAAAGCAGTCAACGGATTATGGATACAGACAGCGTAAAAGGCGCCACCCCTCAAAGTTCGACAGGGAACCAAAGCCTAGGAAACTTTACTAGAGTCGGTGCAAAACAATACACACCAGAAGAAGGTATCGAGATGCAAATAAAGTACTGATTATGTAAACAAATGTATAAATGTAATTTGGTTTCACTTCAATTCAAAATCAAGGGGTGAATCTTTCAGCACTTCAAATCAACCCATTCGAAGAAGTTTTCCACATATGATATGACGAGGTATTATGTTACTAAAAAAAAAACTAGCCCTTTGTAGTTATAGTATAGATAGAGAAAGCCGGTTCGGTAGATTCTCAGAAGAGTCTCATTCTTGACAACCTTAAAGCGTAGTTTTCCTTACCTTAAATCTAAAATTTTGTCATTGCACTAAATTCAGAGCTCTGGAAGAATTTATGCTTTTGGATATTAACATTCTCTAGAAAGTTCTTCTTAATACTACTTTCTCTTAACTTCACTTCATGTAGAAGTGCCTGACTTCCTGAAGACTCAAATTTATAACTATGATCCTGGAATAAACCTAAGACATGTTCAACTCCTCAACATACTACCAGTAAAACTCACCGCTTGTGACCAGTCTCAAAATCTTCTCGATTCTAGCATGATCCTTCTGCCAACAACTTCCAACAAAATTTAGAATTTACTCCGCTCCCTATTGGACAACTTAAATCCCTAAAATGCTTTTGCCGCAATCACAACAACTGTTAGCTAAGTCCAACAGCAACTTAGCAGATGAAGAGCGTTCGGTCACCACAACATAAGCTTACTACGGCTCCCAGTAAACCACGCGTTCAATAACACGAAATATCTGATATTCGCCTCAAAGTTCCCCCACCGTTGGTACCTACACAGCCTTGAAACATGGCTTTTCATACTCCACAGTGTGATGGCTACTTACCTTATTGGCTCGTCTTTGTAAGATTATCAGCAGATCTTAACTATAATCTTTATCTTCCGGTTCATTCATGCCGAGCTCCAGCCTCCAGACTAACAAAGCCTTGAAGAACTCCCTCCTTTGTTTTGAAAACTTATTTCAAAGTTTCACTAATCTGGATGGAGTTTGTAATATATATGCAGGCTCTAAAATCAGTATGCCAACACTTCAATTACGCTTGTCTAGCATTTTTCGCCTTGTAACTGCCTTTAACACTACAAATGGTCCTTTATATGAAGTCACACTATGGGCTTATGTCGTAATTGTCGGACATTGGATAACTGATTGGCTGACATACAACGCGGTCACAGGTGATATCGCTGTGTATAGGAGTATTATCATAGATGTTGGTGGGCTTCTATGGATGGCGAGTATGTGGTCGTTCTACACTGTTTAGAGAAAAGAATGAAATTAACTGCTCAGTTTTAGAATTAACGGCCCGCAAAGTAGTGGGTATCAGATGCATACCTGGGGACGTTGGGTTATATAGCAATGAGTTGCACAAAGAATTAGGCATTTGTCTCATCTACAATTCCGGTAATTAACGTTTCGGACTTCAATATTGTTGACTATAGCATCAGAATAACCTCTTAATTCCTCGAAATCTTCTCTCAGAGACATGTAGAGCTAGACAACCCTGCCTATCTTTGAAAGCCAAGAAACATTGGCAATGGTCATTATGGTCGGAATAACTTAGAGAAAAGTCAAGTTTCTACCCTCGCTTGAGGTTGGTTTTTATTTGAAAATTTACACATTAAGTAGCCATTCTTACTAACCTAATAATTGCAAATAGGGATCAGTGTGGCTTTCCCATGAATACTCTTCGTTTGTGGTTTTCTCGAATACACGTCGTCAATTATTGTTGCCTCACACGCACACATCCCCATTAGTTAGCTAAACCTAGGTCTCTCCCCACGGAGAGCTTCCTTCCTTAGACTTATCACAATCCAAGACCCTCAACACACGTTATACACTGAGGAACTTCTCCTTTCGTCCATATCGTGAGTACAGGTCCTTGACACCAATGCTAATAAAATGATCTTTCCCCCAATTTCCCATGTTGTAGAAACAATAGCGAACGATTTGTTTCGCTACTCTCTACTATCAGAGCTGATGCTAGGAGGCTTATAAAAATGAGCAAAGTGGCTCTTGAGTTAATGCATCGAGAGCTGACTAGTGAAGAAAGTTTCAGTGTGAGCTGACCCAAATAAATCATGTGTGTATTGCGTCCTGGAGAAGAGTTTGAGAAAATCAACAGGGTATCGATCGAGATACTTACCACTGAGTTGTAAAAGTTGAAAAAACAAGGAACCGTCAATATTAGTCGATGGCAGAGGTCTCAGCTCTCCTGATATGGCAAGCATCCAAGCATCTTGTCCTATACTGTTGAGTACATTCCAGGAAACTATACGGTTCCGTGCTGTCAACATCGGACCGCACAAATATAGGGTTGGGTTTAAGTGTGCCTAGTGAGGCTGAAAAGCTTGGTTTCGAGCCCATTGGGATAAGCGACATGATATTGCAGTTCCGTCGAGAACTTGGCCAACACAAGAATGGTTCCGTGGTTTCAAAACTCTGAAGCCACGGCTTTCAAAGCATCTCTTAAGTGCCCGACCTGCTGAATTAGGTACTATCATTCTACATGTGGGTTATAGTGATAGCGTAAAGGGTTGATGCTTCCATTTATTCACTAGAAAGGTAGCTGATGATTATTCGAAAAGACTATTCCTCACGATCCGCATTCTCTAGATAGCGGGGCTAAATATTAGGGGTTATTTCCTGATATTATTTCTGATCACAAACCGGTGGTCAATTCTGAAGCGGTATTGTTGTACACGTGACCTGTCTCATCACGTGACCTTTCAGCAAGCACACAGTCGCATCGTAAAGTGGTTCATGCCTTCAAGCCTTGTGTTGTACAATTGAGTTTGGCGTTTATATGCTAAGTCACCTTTAGAAAATCTTAATCCTGCTTTTCATAGATCTTAGTTAGCAGATTGTTGTTCAAAAACTACATTATAAAGAATGCTATAAAATATGTCTAAACTTTAAAGAAAAACCTGAAGAATGATTAGATTAAGAAAGCTTTTAAGCAACCTGATTAATATCCCATAATAGTGAAGCAACTCTAGTGGTTAGCCATCAATAGTTTCCACCTCTATGTAGTAACCGATAGTTCCAAGCCGAGGAACATACCGACGACCCCGCATCATTCACTTTACACTTAATTTTATCTACCCGCTTCTGTCTTTGAGGAAGAAAACAACACCGTATTTTTTTCTTCTGCTTTATTTCTCTGTTATCTTGATTCTTCCAATATCAATATGGACTCTCTCGCCATTCCACGGAAGCTCTGGGAGCATGAAGATCCTAAGAGCACAGAAATGTATAAGTTCATGCAATCTATCAACCAGAAACATAAACTCAACATGAAAACCTTTTGGGAGCTTTATCAGTACTCCATATCCAAACGGACTGAGTTTTGGGACCATGCGTTTCAAAACTTAGGTTTAATTTATGACGGGTCTTACGCAATTGTTGTTGATGAATCCGCACGCATCGATTCCATTCCTAAATGGTTCTCAGGGGCGAGTTTGAATTTTGCAGAAAACCTGCTATATTCCCGTGTCCCTGGCGGCCACACCTCCGATAAATGCAAACTTGGAAAAGAGGACGAGAAGATTGCTGTAACAGAAGTACGGGAGGGAGGGGTTGAGGTGCGTGATGTGAGCTGGGGACAATTGAGAAGAGAGGTAGGACAATTAGCGAGTGCCATGAAAGCGTGGGGTGTGACAAAAGGCGATCGCGTTGTAGTTGTTGCCAGTAATTCTGTAGACACCTTAAAGGTTTTTTTAGCCGTTACAACATTAGGCGGATTGTTCAGCAGCAGCTCTACAGATATGGGTATGATATTATATCCATAAAATTCCCGAACAGCTTCAGACTGTTCTAATGGGGCTGCAACAAAACCAATTCTAACATTATTTAGGCGTAAAGGGAGTTCTTCAAAGAGCATTACAGGTTACACCAAAAGTAGAGTAACACTATCCAATCTAAGCCAGGAGCTAACTAAATAGTTTATTTTCATGGACGACTATGCGGTATACAACGGAAAGACAGTTGATCTACGGATGAAAATGAACCAAATTGTTGATGGTATGAAATCAGTCTCAGAATTTGAAGGAATGATATCTATGCCTCGATTCTCCACTCCAAAAGACATTGACTCAATTCCTCGCACTCAAACTCTTTCCAATTACTTATCTAAATCATCCTCTACCACACCAGAGTTTGAAAAAACAGAGTTTAATGATCCTTTCTTCATTGCCTACTCTTCCGGTACCACAGGGACCCCTAAATGTATAGTTCATCGCGTAGGTGGCTGTTTGTTGTCGGGTGCAAAAGAAGCAAGACTGCACCGAGAAATGACGCACGAAAGTGTTGCATTACAATATACTACTACGGGATGGATCATGTATTTTAGCTCCGTGATGAATCTGCTTCCTGGGGCTCGAGTTGTACTTTACGATGGGAGCCCTTTCCAGCCAGATCTGACATCATTTATCAAGTTGATCGGTGATCAGAAAGTTACAAAACTAGGTACTAGTCCAAAATGGATGCAAGAGCTACAAAAAAATGGAGTCGTCCCAAAGGAAGTGAGTGATCTTTCAAATCTTAAGCTGGTGACCAGCACAGGAATGGTGCTTTCGGATCAGTTATTTGAGTGGTTTTATGATGTTGGCTTTCCCAAGAAGGTTCACCTAGCCAATATCTCGGGTGGCACTGATTTGGTATGCGTTCCCGATATCCTCGATGTAACCACATAGCTAATAATAACATGCTTCAGGCAGGTACTTTTGGTCAGGTAGTAGTATTCTTGATTATAGGATAAATCTTCTGCTAACGTAAACCAGGAAAACCCATTAACTCCAGTTTACGTTGGCGGTACCCAAGGCCCTAGTTTGGGTACTCCACTAGCAGTATACGACTCTTTAATAGAAGGCGGGAAAAACATTCGAGGTATTCCAGTCCCGGATGGAGTTGCAGGAGAGCTTGTTGCTCCAAGCGCATTCCCGAATATGCCTGTGTTCTTCTGGAACGACGCTTCTGGAGCCCGTTACCACGCGGCTTATTTCGAAAAGTATGATAACGTATGGACACACGGAGATTTTGTGATGATTCACCCAATTACTCAAAATGTGCTTTTCCTCGGCCGAGCTGATGGCGTACTAAATCCTAGTGGAGTAAGGTTTGGTAGTGCGGAGATATATAGCGTTATTGAGGCTGGGTTCCCATCAGTCGCAGATTCCATATGTGTTGGCCAAAGACGGCCGCATGATACAGATGAGACGGTTCTTTTATTCCTGCTAATGAACAAGGGCAACAAGATTAGCCCTGGACTAATAGGACAAATTAAAGAAGCCATCAGGAAAGAATTGAGTGCTCGACACGTGCCTAAATACATATTTGAGACGCCTGACATTCCAGTAAGTATTGCGAACTTATAGCCACAACACATTTATATTAGCTGATATTGATTAGACAACTGTGAATTTGAAAAAGGTTGAACTGCCTGTGAAGCAGATCGTTTCGGGGAAGATCATCCAAGCCAGCGGGACATTGTTGAACCCTGAATCATTAGATTTCTACTACAGATTTGCTAAAATTGAAGACTATTTGTCTGAGAAGAGCAAATTATAGATTATTGATAAATCATAGTTTGACATCTATTATCAATCCAATTATATGCAGTCTAACTTATTTGTGGTTGCCAATAATGAGGATCATTGCGCATGTTTTATCAATTATCTAACGAAGTGAAATTGTCCTATGTCATGCTCAGTGTCAATTTCTCCTCGATCTTGGAAAACCATTCCACCTCTGCAATCAGAGCCGTAACTTCCTTGTCCTTCAAAGATGGCATAGGCTGCCTTGGTGATCCTCCATATCCATGATAGTGGTTCAGGAGCGCTTTAAATCCAGGAATAGCTCTTTTGGTTAAGCTCCAGTCCACATTAGCGAGCTGGGCTTGTGCGAGTGACGCTTCTTCTATTCGGCCAGCAACAAACAAATTGTAGACGTTAACGCAGGCAAATGGGAAAACATTTGCAGCTCCAACAATGGCGCCTGATGACCCAACAGACAAAGATGGCGTAATGAAATCAGCAATTCCTGCGAATGCCATATATTTGGACTGGCTTCCCGCTATGAAATTCAAAATTAGCATTATATTTTCATAACCTATTTTAGCAGTTCTTTTCGAAAGACCAATTATGACTGACTAGAGTTGCTCAAGGAAATCTCAACTTCCAAAAGTAAAAGTATAAATCGACTTCACGAGAAGTTCGATACAACCAGGTAACAGCCACTCGACATCCTGGTGAATCAGTCTAATTTATTATCTCTTGAAACACTAGATCTGTAACCAGTACTTATTCAAAGAATGAATATCATCTTAAGCCACGAGGAAGGTACTCCAGGAGAAGAAACTCACGATTCATTGGAGAGGCAGTCGAGACAGTTCCAGCGACTCTTGCCAATTTCCCAACGTTGCCACAGGTGAACTTTGTGCCTACAATATTAGGATGCTTGGCTAGCGAAATTAGTATTTCGGAATCAAGATCAATACCAGAAATGGCAGCTGGATAATTGTAAATGATGACTGGCAGTGGACTAGAATCTGCAACTTGTGTAAAGTAGCTGCCGATTGTTTGTGTGTTCATCGCCCACTTGAAAAAAGCTGGCGTAAGAAGAAGCACCGCATCAGCTCCTGCCTCATATGCTTCTCGGCAAAGGCCCAAAGTCCCACGCACGGATTGTGCTGATGCTCCAACAATGATAGGTGTGGCTTCGAAGTTGCCAGAGTCGAGTGCCTCTCTTGTCGAAAGCGTTACTTGTTTCTTTTCAGAAGAAGAGAGGTATACTGCTTCACCATTGGAGCCATTGGTAATTATGCCAACGATTCCAGCCCGGGCCATGCGAAGCGCATGTTTTTTTATTGTTGGAATGTCTAAGTCTTCCGTTTGCTCCTCAAAGAATACTTGTGTAGGTGCATATATTCCAGTGGGTAATGATAGTGGCTTGCGAACTCGAAGTTGTCCTCCTGAAGTCATTGAAGGAAATGAAGGATTTAAATCCTAGGTTTGTATTCAGGAGAAGAAGCGTGTTTAGAATAATGTGCAATTCAAATCAACACGAAGGAAAGAGTGAAACGGTAATGAGCAGAAGGGAAGCAGACCTACCTAGAAATTTGAAGCTAGTTTACCGTAGCTGCATTCAAATTGTATTCCACAGATCTGACAGTGAGTTGATCAAAAGCAAAGTGATCTAACGCCTAATCTGGGTCGACATGAGTGGGGTTTGAATTTTGCGACCATTATCCCATGTATCGCCGGATCGGCGGGGAATGGAGGCACAGGACTAGTCGGTGGGAATGAATGCAATGGCGGGGAGAGGTGGAAAAGTGCCGCCGGCCGCCCCCCCGCCTTATTTGCGTAGGATACATCTCCGTTAACTGGCACGCCATTGAAAGGTGGAGAATAGAGCTAATGTCTTGGAAAGAAGTTTGTTGCTTGCTCTCATACCCTAATCAATCATCAAAGTGTTTCAAATTCATATAACTCTAGCAAGTCATCTTAGAATTGTCTCAAAATCCATACACTATTTGACTTGTCACAAGAACATTGTAAAATCAACCTACAAATATGGGTTCCATATCGAATATCGATGCTGCCGACATCAAAATTCTTAGCTTTACTGTAACTGATCTTCGTTTTCCTACAAGTCTTGATGGCGTTGGATCAGATGCCATGCATGTAGGAACGAATGGATCTCATCCTTTTCTGCAACTGAATACCAGCCAGCCGGGTCTTGTTGGCGAGGGAATTGTAAGATACATGTATCATATCATTCGTATCTTCAACTACTGATTTAGAGCACAGGCATTTAGCAATGGACGAGGTAGTGAGCTAATCTGCATGTGTCTCGAGATATTTGCCAAAAGAGTAGTAAACAAAACTCTCCACGAATTGACCCGAAATATGGGCAAAACATGGCGCTACATGGTTTCCGATTCACAGTACAGGTGGATCGGGCCCGAAAAGTCAGTTACTCATCTCGCGGTTGCAGGTGTCCTAAACGCGGTTTGGGATCTCTGGGGTAAGGTGCTACAGAAGCCAGTTTGGCAGATTGTTTGCGAGATGAGCCCTGAAGAAATCGTTCGATGTATTGATTTTCGGTATATCACGGATGTTATCACGCCTGATGAAGCAGTGAGAATGCTCCAAAAGACTCAGAGAACCAAACAGACAAGGATTGAGGAAGCATATGAGAACAAAGCAGTTCCCGCTTATACGACAAGTGCGGGTTGGATGGCGTTCTCGGGAGAGAAAATGAAGAAAGTTCTAAACCAGACAATAGCAGAAGGTTACACTGTTTTCAAATTCAAGGTCGGGACGAATATTGAAACAGATCGAGAAAGACTAAAGGCGGTCAGAGATGTACTAGGTTATGACAAAGGCTATCAGATTATGATTGACGCAAATCAAGTCTGGAGTGTGCCTGAGGCAATCGAATATATGAAGCAGCTTGTGGAATTTAAGCCTGTCTTTATCGAAGGTAAGTCTGCCGTCCTCTTCGCTGCTTAAACAAACAATAATATAAAACAGAGCCTACAAATCCGGATGACATTGTTGGACATGCCACTATTCGTAAAGCTCTCAAGCCATACGGTGTCGGCGTCGCCACGGGGGAAGCGGCACAAAACCGGGTTACCTTCAAACAACTTCTTCAATTAGAGGCAACAGATGTATGCCAGATTGATGCTGTGCGTTTGGGAAGCGTGAATGAATGTCTAGTAAGTTGTGCACGTGCAAGACCAATTGAATCAAATTAACGAGCTTGCAGGCTGTGATGCTGATGGCTCTCAAATTCCATGTACCTTGCGTACCACACAACGGAGCAATGGGTCTAACAGAACTCACATCTCATCTAAGTACTATAGACTACATTGCCATTAGTGGCCGCAAGTCTATGCTGGAAAACGCAGATAGTCATCGTGAAAATCTCAAACACCCTTCACAAATTGTTAATGCGCATTATGTTACCCCTCTTGCCCCCGGGTACTCCACCGGTTACACAGATGAGGCGCTAGAGCAGTACACATATCCCACAGGGAGTTTCTGGAGAAGTGAAGTTGGCTTAGAGATTATGGCTGCTCCTACCGGAGGCGAGTTGTAGGTTGGGCTATTGCGAAGAAGTGGAGAGACTTTGACGATGAAAAGATAATGTAGCAATTTTAGATAGCGAATTTCATTTCACAAGAAACTTTCTCAAATTTGACGCCAAGAAATCTCTTACCAAGGAACCTAAATGATCGACTGCCGTTATGTCCTGTTAAATTAATTTATTCATTATATAGAAAGTCATCTCTACTATAGCTTACCTAGCCCTATTTAACTCAAGCATCAACTCTAATTTAATATCAGAATTTCATCTTGGAAAACTTATCTCTATATCATCATATGACTTTAAATTGATGACGTGTTGATAGAGAAGGTACTTTTCTATTGTGTTACCTATCTATACATAGTCCAGCAGTCTCTGCTTTCTCTGCATATCTTGAATAATGGAGATCACAGCCTCGAGGCTCGAACCTACCGTAGCCCAAGGAGTGAGGTTTTTGATAACCAATGTTTGCAGCTCCGAGATATCGGGAACAAGATGCTTTAGGTTTAGAGTTCTCGATGCTAGTGTAAGAACCACAATCGCCCCTAAAGATCTACTTTTGATTAGTCCTACCCCGATTTCCATGCACACATAATCACTTACGAGATAGAAAACGTCCAAGTATACTGGCTTGGCCTTTTAAGCATCTCAGTAGTGTTGTATAGATAGAGCCGACAACTCTCGATACAAATTCCACACTTCTCTAATATCTGGTCCACCAAGTGGTCCGGAAACAAAGACATGCCTTGAGCCACCACGTGTAACACAAATGGTCTGTATATTATGTGCTTCGTAGCATAGTATCTAATCCTCAAAACTGCTTTTCGATCGTTTGTTATAGTCTCCACGCCTAACGGTGGTCTGAATTGCTCGGGAATCGAGTCATACCACATATCTAGTTGTCGGTGCAGCTCATCGCAGATGGCTCTCACTGATGCTGCACTCCGGGCAGGAAGATCATCAGTAGTCGTCACGCCAATTGGCGAAAGTGTCGACATCATTTGATTCTGAGGGTAGAGTGTGTTGTGAATACGATTTAAGAGACGCCGGATCGAAATTTCAGCCAGGTAGCAAGTGGATTCCGCCGGATCAAGATTATTGCAGCTAGGTAAACCAGCTTCATCAATCAATTGCTGCAGCCCACTCTGGGGAAGCTCAAGCTCGGCGAGGCGGTCGCACTCAACGAGGAAACAAGACCAGAACAAACGAAGGATGCTTTCACGAGTGCTGGTATTCGCATCTCTGGCGAGTCTAGAGCAGAGTTAGATTTTCCACATTCTCAAGGGGGTAAGAGTCACTACCGTGTTAATCTAAATTGAAGGATAGTACATGCTGAGCTATAAGAAGAGTGTTACTTTACAGTCAGTTAGATCACAAATGTGAACAAACACTTACTATGCTAGTCTCCAGCTCTGGAGGGGCCTTACTATGTATGAAAAATACATACTTCCAAGCACCAAGGCCTGGGGAATGATTAGGTCAACAGAGAATGACCATGAAGAAACACTTATGAGTGTAGGCATAGCCGCCTCCATATATCGTAACCCTTGAGCATCTACTGAAGGGACGCCAGGTGCCATTATGACCGATCCTAGCGCCAGTACTATCAAACATAGCGTAGATTCGATACTAGAATCAACTCCAGTTTCGAGGAATTTGTTGTATATAGTCTCAAAGCTCTCATGATCCAGTATAGGATGACATGGGTAGGCGTGAGAGAAGAAGGCTAACACTAGACGATCGGTAGTTTCTCTATCAATGCGAATGGGAATGGCACTTGTAGCTGAGATTGACAAGGCTCCGTCAAAGGTCAACTCAGGAGGCAGCGCACGTCTTGATTCTATAGCGAAAAGAATATCCCGGGGATAGTTTCCAATCAATTCTTGCATTTCTGGAAGAGATAGAAGGTAACTAGAAGATGTGTTGTGTTTTACAGGAATGGTGAGAGGTGGCGTTTCAACCTCCAATGATTGAAATCTTTCGTTCTGGTGCCATGGTGACGATGGATGTCCCATTTCGTTCGGCATGCCAGTCACTGAATGTGAAAGCCGTCTATCATTGATGGATGTGTAACTAGTGGGCGAAGTCGCCATTGTTAATCTGTGAGAAATTTCGGGGTTTATTTGGGATGATAAAGCTGCTACACTCTGCGTTTGGCGTTCGATCAATGATTCGATATCATTAAGTTTGTCGAGAATTTCTGTGCTGGACATGGATGGGTCAATTCTACATGCCCATTAGCCAAACCCCTGTAACGTGAATTCATAAAAAATATCAATTAATTACCTTTGAGATGGAAGGTCATCATAAAAGCAGTCAGCTCCAGCTTCCTGGCAGTTTGCGCAGACTGGTCTAGATGTGTCGCATCTTCTTTTTCTATGCGCAAAATCAGGATTGGTAAACGAAGATAAATAGCACTGCTAACCGTCGTCGACAAAAGGTGCATGCAAGAGAAGCACGGCGCCTATTGAAACTCATGATTTCTGAAGTCTTTTTGCAGAGGTATGAAACAATTTCTCTCCATCTACTTGATCCTGATTTTGTCCTGAATTGGAGTTCTGGATGTTGTAGGTAGGAAAGATTCCAAAGGCAATTTCTAACAGTTTATATGGTAAGCACATAATACAGAATAGAGCAAGGGAATAAAATAAGGTGTTCTGTTGTGAAATTCCATCAACCTAGGGAATGAAAATTGACCGCCGATATTCCCCACAAGATCTTGAGTTCAACCTAAGTTGCGGGGTACTGTGGCACGTGGTTCCTTGGCGTAACCAATACGAGCCATCACTGAAACACAAAGAAAACGCTTTGAGCTTAGCACCATACTCTGAAAAATCGGGATTTGCAGCATTGCATAGTACAGTTGTACAGGAGGATTAAGTAAGAGGAAAGGAAATATTCTCAAAAAAGAAAAAATTTGGGCTTTTGGATTTTTTCCAGACTCAAGTTGTACCGTACCATCATTAGCTTCATATAAGTATTATCAAATTGTTTAGACTGCTGAGGGAAGTCCTATTACTACAATAGTTTGACATATAATTGCTTAACTCCATATGCGCTCTTACACTTTGCAGGTTCTCATTATATAGTCCCGTAGATCAATAGTCTATAAAACATTCAAAAACCGTGGAATTAAACTGCCATCTCAATGTGGCTAGCTTTATTGAAGGATTTGCCTTTCAAAACCACCTCACCAGCCTCAGCAGCCGCACCGTCTGCAATTCTGCGTTCCTCAGCATCTATGAATATCTGCGGTCTGTGTCGCGAAGTCATGGCAGCATTTTTGAACACGAGAGCGGATGGATTGTTGGTAAAAATTTCGTCCATGTCTTCAAGTGTTCGTCTAGAAGTTTCCGGATAGAGAAAGTAGACAAGCGGGAAATATGCCCAACAAATTATAGCAAACACTACCATCATTAGCAGATATCAAAATTCGTAACACTAGTATAACTCACTAAGGTAAAACTTCCATTTGAGATTGTTGACTCCTATTTTGGTAAATTGAGTGACGATAAAGCTTCCCATCCAATTTGTCGCCGTCGCTGCCGCAGCACCACGGGTCCGCCAGCCAAGAGAATTAACTTCAGAGTTGTAAACCCAAGGAATTTTGGCAAAACTAGTGCCATAGAAGAAGTAGTAGAAGAAAAACATCGAAGTGGTCACGGCACCCATGGACTTCTTCTTCAAGGGATTGAGTTCGCCTTCCCTGAGACAAAGAGCAGCAATCAAATAGCAAGAGCCCATGGTGATTGAACCATATAACATCAGCTTCCGTCGCCCCACCAGATCGACAAGTAGAAGGCACAAGAAAGCAGCACCAAGATAAGATGTTCCGTTGCAAGCTGTGAGTAGCCGACTCATCTGCTGATCGAATCCTACGCTTTGTTGAAGTAGAGTTGGTAGGTAGTAACCCAATGCATTAACACCACTGAATTGTTGCATGAACATTGTCCCACAGGATAACAGAAGACGACGAAGATTTTGTTGTTTGTCCTGGAAGGTGAAAACATCTTTCATAGGAGCCACATCTTTCCTCTCGTTATGAATAGCCGTTTTGATGGACAGAAATTCAGCAGTGACCTCCTCATCATGTATGCTGACCTTTCGACCAGCCAGGCGTGCAATAACTGTGAGAGCCTCATCCTGACGGTCTTGCAGAAGTAGCCACCGGGGGGACTCGGGTAAGAACGGCAAAACCGTAAGAATTGCGATGGGAAAGACGAATTGGAATGCTAATGGAAACCGCCATTGGAGTGCTCCACCGGAAAAGTACAGGCCATAGTTCATCCAGTTAGCAAGGCAAAAGGCAGCTGTGTTACATAAGCTTCCCACTACAACAAGCTTCCCCCTTATGCGTGGTTTCGAGCATTCGGCCTGGTACACTGGACAGGTGGACGAGGTTAAGCCTTAGAAGCAATTGTTAGCAAATATCATAATTTGAAGTTTGCTGATAATTAATTACCCATTCCAAAACCATTGATGACTCGACCAAGAATCATTTGTGGTAAGTGAAAAGCAGAAACTTGTAGAGCTGCACCAATGCTATTAAATGCAATACCAGTAATGATTGCTTTTTTTCGTCCGAACCTATCCCCGAGTGTGAAAGCTGCAATAGCACCAAAGAATGCACCCAACTATTATTTGTTAGCACAATACGAATTTGACTGATAGCTCTTGGCTTACGGAAAAGCAACTTGAGGTGATGCCGGAAATATTTGCATCACTTGTCTCAGGAAACCATTTCTTGAAGTCGGCAGAGATTAAAACACCCGAAAAGACTCCCTGATCATATCCGAACCATGACATTGATGCTACTCCAAGTCAGTATTGTCCGTCGTTATTCCAAATAAGAACCCACCCGCGTTAGCAAATGTAATAAAGAAGATAAGCCAGTTGCCACTGATGTTGCCTAAGATGCCGGCCATGATGTCTTGTATGTATGATGACTCGCAGTTAGAAAAGTTTCATAGGGAACAACCTATCGTGCACAGCTGCCCAACGAAGACAGAGACGCTTAATATATATGTCCAGAGCTTAACGTTAGGCGTATACACAATAGAGTGATTTCCAATTTTGGGGCTGGGATCAGAGTGATTTATTGAAAGACCCATCCTCCACATTGCTGGGGGAAAATTCCCAGCCGCTGACTAGAATCTGGGGCTCCGGACACAGCTAGTGGCTGCTGGAAACGAATCAAAAACATCGATCCCATGAAAGTTTAAGTTACAGTGGAGACGCAACGGGGAAGGGCGGGAATTTACAAATGGACGCTAAACTCCGCGCTTTTCGGCCTGGCTAATGAATGGGAGTGAGGGGAAAGGCGGCTCGGTTAAACATTACGAGCCACTGATATGTTAAACGCAAAGTGGGAGCACTTTCATCACTGTTGCTTTTTAAATCTACACTAGCTACACAAAGCATTGTCAGATCAAGAACTCGAAAGTTAAGTCGTGAAACTTTTACTATCACCAGATCCGGCTTTTTCTACATCACCTTTCTTATCACATCAAAATTATCACGATCTTTCACCTGACAGTGTGGAATATTCCATAGTAGTATACTTCTCATCTTTCTCCGGATGAGTCCATCGTAGGTTAGATGAATTTTTGCCAACAAAAATGAAAGCTTACAAGATATAGATATGTCCTTGTGACGGGTGCTACCGGCTTTATCGGTGCACATGTAGTCGACTCTCTCCTCAGACGGGGTCTCAGAGTTCGATGTGCAACCCGGTCCAAAGGAAAAGGGCAAGCCTTGATAGAATCTAGACCAGAGTATGCTTCTAAGTTGGACCTCGTTCTGGTAGAAGACTTTCAGAAATTAGGCGTATTCGATGATGCTATCAAAGATGTAGATAGTATCATTCATGTTGCGAGTGTATGTTTACCGGAAACATGGAAATACACATTATCAGCATATAGTCTAATACATCACAGCCTTTTACATATGATACGAAAAACAATGAAAAAGAGCTCGTAATCCCTGCAATTAATGGAGTTCGGTCAATCCTGGGAGCTGCGGCCAATCCAGACTCAAACATTTCCAGAATAGTAATAACATCATCATTTGCATCGGTATTAGACATTGATCGAAAAGCACCTCCATTCTTCACGTATACCGGCGACGACTGGAATCCGCTTACCTATGAAGAGTCCATTGATCTAGCAACTAGCGCAGTGGTACGGATCTTAGAATACATTAGATCGAAGCAAAGCTGACTTAAGCCCAGGTTGCATACCGAGGGTCCAAGAAATTTGCAGAACTTGAAGCCTGGAATTTCGTAAAAGACAAAAAACCAAAGTTTGATATCGTTACTCTTTGTCCACCGATGACATTTGGGCCTGTCGTTCATCCAGTTGCTAAAGTAGAGGACTTGAACGAGTCGAACAAGATGCTATGGAAAATAGCTAGTGGAGAGTTTCAAACTCCTTTGCCAATGTCCAGGGTGCCAGCTTGGATTGATGTGAGAAATTTGGCCGATGCCCACGTCGAAGCACTGTTAAGACCAGACGCTGGTGGTAAGAGATACATTCCAGCTGCTCCCGAGGGATTTTCGTACTCATTAGCTGCGAGCATCATCTTGGATGAGTTTGCCTGGGCGAAGGGAAAAGTCACAGAGAAAGAACCACAACAGCATATTGATATTTCATATGCTTTAGACGGCGCTAAAGTTACTAGTGAGCTTGGTGTGAAATACAAGAGCTTCAAGGAAACAGTGATCGATTTAGTGTCACAAGCAAAGAAACTAGAGGATGGCTTGTAATTCATAACAACTCGTAATTATTCAATTTCAAATCACACTTACAGCATAATCTCTCTTCCAGACACAGTTTTATCGAATTCGTAGGGTGAATTATGGTCGTTTTGATTTAATTCTGGGAAGATCAACGTGATTTTTGTCAAAAATATAAATTAAACTAACAGACCCACCAGAAAATAGCATTTATGGTTGTATTAAACCTACGCATAACATCACCTTATCAATAATATAATATCGAGCCGTCGGGGAACGGTGGAAAGGGGGGGGAGCAACACTTCGCCCGCCTATCCCCACTAGTCCCAGCTAAATTCAGACGGAAGTTTGGATAATGACAGCACTTGAGACGGACAGAAAAGAAAATCTACTCGGAAGGTTTTCTTTTGAACAGTCGAGAAAAGTTTTCTCTATTATTTTGTTGCTTTCGTCCACTCTCAGATTATATCAATACCTACAATTACAGATTCTCACTCAATATGGTCTATCCAGATACTTTCGAAGGCTTTGCAATCCAATCTGCAGAAAAATGGAACCAACCGAAGAGATTCGAGGTAATATATTGTAGTGGTAGACACCATTATCAAAAGCTTTTTAGACTCACATATTGAATCCAGTTCAAACCTAAACCATTTGGGCAATATGACATCGATATCAAAATCGTAGCTTGTGGAGTTTGTGGCTCAGATGTGCACACAGCGACAGGCGGGTGGGGTAATAAAAACTGGCCGCTCGTTCTTGGACATGGTAAGTATTGATCATGATAATCTTAAAGATTTTACTCTAAAACACGAGATAGAAATAATTGGTCATGCCATAAAAGTTGGCTCCAAGGTGACGAGCATCAAGCTAGGAGACAGAGTAGGTGTTGGAGCACAGATCTATGCCTGCTTAGACTGTGCACAATGTAAGGAAGACAACGAGACATACTGCAAGCACCAACTTGGTATGTACTTCGAAGAGTAAGAAGGAGAGACGTTCGATTATGTTTATTGTTCAATAGATACATACGGAGCGTTCTATCCTGACGGAACACTATCCCAGGGAGGCTACTCATCGCACATTCGAGCACATGAGCACTTCACTTTTCAAATTCCAGAGGGATTGAAGACTGAACAAGCAGCGCCAATGCTTTGTGCTGGTCTGACAGCATACTCGCCTCTGGTGCGCAACGGGGCTGGGCCGGGAAAGAAAGTGGGAGTTGTTGGACTGTCAGTATTCCCCCCTTTTTTCGTTTCTAGACTCTGATAGTACTTAATAGTGGAGGTATTGGCCACTTCGGTCTTCTATTTTCAAAGGCTCTTGGCGCCGAGACGTGGGTTATCTCACGTAGTGATTCTAAGAAGCCTGATGCTACTTCCATGGGTGCAGATGGGTTTATTGCCACTAAGGAGAAAGATTGGAATATACCGCATGAGTTTACGTTTGACCTCATTATCAGCACAGCTAGCAGCGCTGAAGGTTTCGATCTCTCAGCGTACCTTTCTATGCTCAAAGTACATGGGAAATTCATCTTTGTTGGCCTACCTGAAGGAGAAGGTTGGCAATTACGACCTCAAACATTTTTTGCCAATGGCTGTATGATCGGAAGCTCTCATCTGGGGTCACGAAGGGAGACAATTGAGATGTTGAAGCTGGCAGAGACGAATGGCATCGAAACTTGGGTGGAGACTAGATCCATCGGGGAGAAAGGCTGCGGTGAAGCCTGTAAGTCTCGCCTGATTCTCATATGATGCGCTGTGTAAAGCTGAAAATGACTAACAAACCTTGAATTAGTGACGAAGGTCCATAACAACGATGTTAAATATCGTGTTACATTAGTAGACTATGAGAAAGAGTTTGCGTGACGCATAAAAATGTGTTTTTGACATAGCTGGGAAGGACAATTTATTAGAAGATGACTCATTCATATTCAACGACTGATATCTTGGGTATTCATGACGAGATATGTTTAAAAGTTCCTGTTTTAAGGTTGCTAGCTTTATTGATATTCCGACAGAATTGATACATATATAGCGACTCAGCAAAAACAATTCTGGAAACAGACAATCTGAATTAGATAATAGCACTCGTGTTTTGAAAAAAAAATGCTTTCAGTTAAACTAATGCTAAAAGAAAGTGTGTGAGAAAGAGTCATATTTTTTGATATGTCTTTTAGCCGTAATGAACAATCGAATACCTTGTTAGTAGCGTAGTTGCGCATCTCTAGATCAAACTTATTTGATTTGTATTTGAGTATAACATGTAATTTGACAAAGGAATTTATCTAGCACACGGTAAAACGCGGTATACTTTATGGTTATCTTGTTAGATATTTCTTAATTAAAAAGTAACTGCATTTGCTAAATAATAGCTAGTAGAAATTGTGCAAAAATATCTTATGAAAAAGCCGATCAAATAAGGAAATATAAGCGACTGCAGCTGCCCGTGAATCCAAAGTTAAGAATTTCTATGCACTGGAAGTTCAAATTCCAGAGTCTGACTGAGGCCATACCGCGGTTTGTGCATATGATCTCCATGCATTGCAATTAGGTGTAATAGAATTCAAATTCATTGCGCCAGGTATTTCGCTCGCTCTCTCCAAATATTGGACACTGAGTCCCTGCGATGCATGCCAAGCGATGTGACAATGGAACAGCCATGCGCCAGGATTATCAGTCCTAAACGCGACAGCTAACCATCCAAAACCTGGAAGCATGGCCACATCTCGACGGCGTGGATTGTTTAGCTGTAATCCAGCTTGGTCAGCCGTTGTGAAGGGCCGGGGCGCGCCGGTGAAAGGACTGGCTAGTGCTGGTGATTGACCAAGGACTAGAAAATCATGACCCTGCAGGAGTTAGAATTAATTGTCTTTTCACTGTTGAAGAACATACGTGTAGATGCATAGGATGCTTAGCACAAGTTAGCACGCTTCCACAGAAAGTTAGGAGTGTATACTTACAGGGACTGGAGAAAGGTTTTGTATAACCCAAACACTCCACTAATTTTTCATCAATATAAAGACTCGGATTAGAGCAACGACTGTACTCACCACATTAGAAGTTGGAACACTAATAAGATTCTCGTTTCTTGGATACGATGTATTCCCTTCCAAGACAAATTGAAGCGTCGGCTTTTCCCATCTCACCATCAATGAAGAGCTATTGACCTTCCACAAAACCTTAGATAAGGCTGTGTTGATTTCGAAGGTTACGGGCAGATTGTTACTTGCGGGTGTGAATTGCGTGAGTGGAGCTGTTCTAGTAACTACGGGAGTGAAACCATACGAGTCATGGCAGCGAGACTCAACTGGAGTTGCGCCAGTGATCGTTGGGTTTGCAGTCGGGGCTCCATTGTAACTAAATATCGCTGCTGGTTTCGGATTTCGGGAAGTACCACAAGCACCAGTGTTGGAAAACGTGACATTGAACCAATAGTTTCCAACTGCTTGGTTAGCATCTATTGTGACGTCGTAGCGCTGGCCAATACCCATGAATAATGAGTTCGTAGTAAAAGCATTGATAGGGACCAGATCATTAGCAACAACAGTCATCTGGTGATTGACCAACGAAACCGTAAAATGATTTTCGACCGAGGGGTTAATAAGACGGAGAAGATGCCTTTTTCCAGGTGTAAGTTTCACTTTTGCGTAGGCTCCGCCAGCCCCTGCTGGGTTAATGTTGGTCCCGTTGAATAAAACATTGTCTGATGGCGGTGGGGCGCCTCCACTTGCAGGATTGTTGACACGTTCTTGAATCTCGTCCGAGGTATCATAGTACCAGTCAGAAATCGGGAATACTCCGAGGTCAATGTCGTAAGGTAGTGACGCTGGACCGTTGATTTGAATAGATCCAACCACACCATTACCATATTGGGAACTGAAGTGAGAATGATACCTGAGTAAAAATTAGAGTCTTTACTATATGGAAGTGGAACTAAGTTCATACCAAGTTGTTCCATACTGCTCCGCAAGGAATGTGTACGTTTTCTGATGTGCAGGTGGAATAGGACATTCGGTTACACCGTTTGCACCATCGTTAATACTATTTCTGAGCATTCGAATACCATGCCAGTGAATAGATGTTCTGCTGTGGTTAGCATAGGTTTCGAAAATAATGCTGAGAGATCTGAGTAGTGAGAGTTATAATGGTGGTGCAGTTTAAACACATTGTTGCTAACAGCGCCTATTTGAGGTGTTGCGCTTCCAAAACTCTCATAGGTTAACGAAAATAAGTCGTAAAGTTTCTGCCACGATGGATGTTGCCCATCTAGACCAGACAAGTATAGCTACTTACCCATTGTTACGAAGCTGGTTAATCACAGTGACCGAGATCCGATCACCCCAATCTAAACAGACGTTAGTGAGATACTTTAAAGTGTGACTTAGTGATATTAACTGACCTGCTTTGATGACAGGTCCTAAAAGTTGAATTAGTATAGTCTCAAATATGAAGGTTGGTTGTCTTGCCTGGAAATTGACCTATTTATACGCAATTAGCAAAGATTTGATCAGTACACCACATTCTTTTTTAATGACTTACCGTTTATAAGCATGGCCTTCTTCTTAATTCTCCCATCTCCACCGACCCAGTTGTCCACTTCTGTGATTGTCAGAGTATACTGTTTATTTTAGTACTAACGCTTTTTGATAAGATTACGGGAATATATCTTACAGTCCTAGTAACTCCAGTCAAAGGGGTTGCAGTTTCATAGTCCGTGTTAATAGAAAAGCCAGGTGACCAACATGCTCTGTTGGAAGGTATGTTGCAAGTAGGAGCTGCTATTGCACTTCCGCACAACAGCAAGGCGGAGATTACACCATGAAAAAGTCGTGAACCTAGCATTGTCATAACAATTCTATTTTAGTGCGAAATGTTTTCAACCTCAGGTAATGGGTTAAGGTGCGATGACAGAATGATTAGTGGAAATCGCCTGTCCTTAAATAATTTTCAAAAGACACGGAATAATCATGACCTCCTCTTCTAGTGAACTTAGTTTTGAAGTCGAACGAGGGTGTGCTTCTCATTGCATAGCTATTGAAAATACACTTTCCGTTTGTGTAGTGGTGTGCTGTACAAGGGTACAAGCCGTCACGTACCATCCAGAGAGGAGAATCACTAGACAATCAGGATGTAATCAATAGCTCGTAGCTTTTGCACGCTCTGGCGCATACGGTGGTGTTCTCACCCGCTCAAGCCGTATGGGAATGATGCCACCTCAGACATGTTATGGGTGGAGAATATGAACCAAACCATTCTCCAAATTTAGATCAGGCAAAACCAAATCAGCTACTGAATCTCAGCTTCTAAATCTCAGCGAGAGAAGCTAAGCGAGTTCGTATCTCGGCAATTTAGGGAAGTTTGGCTCATCCAGAGCCGATTTTACTTATTCTATAGACAATCTAGAAACCGCAGTTTAGAACATTTGAGCTCCTTAAACATCATTCTACATTCCCTCCTTGTTTAGACAGAGATTTGATCGCCTCGAGTATAACGATTGACGAGAAGTTCAGCTCGTCTTCTGAACGATGCTCATTCAATCAGGTGTTTTCTGTGTAGACCTTGAAGAATCCAATAACAGAACTTTCTACCAACCAAATCGCGAGATGTGTGTATAAATGTCAGCAGGAACTGCGTCATCCGCACCAATCATACATGGTATTGCGGCATGTATTGGGTGTTGCTTACTGAGTGACAAAGGTTTCACTTGAAAAGGAAGCACCGGATAGCCATAGCCTAGACGCCACTCCATAAAGAAACGGCAAGGCACACCACGTGGATGTAATACTCTAGATCAACTGTTCACATGTAATGTTGGTGGCAGATAAAATAAATTTTAGCTCTAGATTCCCCCAACCTAACTACCAGAGAAGAAGCCAAAGAGGTATTAATGCTAGAATGTAATTCAATGAAGAACGATAGACATAACTATATTTGAGCTGCGGAAGGTTCTTTCACAAAGGTTAAAATAGCATTGATATTTCGAGCATAAGATACAGTTGGAAATGAGAAACACCAGGAAACCGGAAAACCTAGATCGCCACGTGGATGCGACCATACCTAAGCCCTGTCTCGGAACTATCCGCATCCATTGAACTATTAGCAAAAAGCTTACATACAATTCACTAATCTTTTTAACTCCAAGTCAAATGGGACTTACGAGCCGTAGGTTGACACGCATCAGGAGTCTCAATAAGCTGCAAGTCCAGTCCATAATTATACTCGCTTATGAAAGATAATCATCTAACGGGGATAATACCGATTCTGGATAGATAAGTAAAGCTCTAATAGCCACCAAATGTCAATTATCACACCCCAAGTGCAGGGGATGGTCGGCGAGTAGGAGTATTATGCAATACCGGCAGAGAACGGTGGAAGTGTCTGTGCGGCACAAAAGCCACATAATTCCCGTCAGCCAACCAGTGCTTACATGAGAAACCGAAAATAGACCCAACACGAGAAATCGCATCAATCGATCTTGGAAATTCAAGTGATGGGCGTCTAGATAGATGTTAGATGATAAGAAGATGGGATCGCGGGTTCGTTCCCGGTGAAGGAACGGTATTATTTCCTAGGATGTGTGCCAATGAGAAATCACCCTAATGTGACGAAGTCGCTTGGATAAACACAGAGTACCTGACATCTGCCCATAAAGCCATGGTGTCGGGTTCAGCCGCATGTATCTCCTGCATAAAACTAAGCGAATATGTGATGTGATACACCAATAATGCGAATTCAGGCTCACTGCAATCCAATCGGTGTAATCAGCTGTTCACTTTTAGGGCTTATCTTCCTATTTAGGTAGATATTGCCACGTGCCATACCAAACCCGTCGGCATCGGTAGGCTGACGGGTCGTTGATGTGTACGACATAGTTCGCTAAACGGCTAATGGCCCTATATTTGGCGGTGTCGTAAGATCACCACAGAATCAGGTATGAGTTCTGTTTTCCCTGGTTCAATCTCACTCAGTGCACGGCTACGAGTAACTGCTCTAGCTCAAAAAGAAACAATAGCCTAACTAGAGCATAGCTGGACAAACATGAGTATCGTTCTCCGTGGATGCGATATTTATTTTGATCCTCTAACGCGGATGTTAGATGCTGTGGTTCAAGGATCACGTTACTAATAGAGAGGTTACCACTCCTCATTTTCACAACGGATTTGTAGCCCACTCTGATAACATAAGGATTTTCGAACATACTCCTGGAGTATGCGCCATGGTGATTAGGAACAACCCTTTCAAGGTCTCAAGGCAGCTGTTATGATTTCCTACACTTTGGTGCAAACTTGACGACAGAGTTCCTGAATACTGTTCATGTACCAAGTTTACATCGGAAATTCCCAATAATGAGTTTTTCACCAATTCTACAAAAGGGAGAGTTACTCATCTTACAATCCTATAATCTCTGGTTTTGGTATACTCTGGTAGATTAGGGCTTTCGAAAATGTCTCGGGGATTACGTTATGATACTAGACAGTCGCAGAAATGGCGGTAATGAAGGCCAGCCCTGGCATAATTGACTGATCCAACTTATCATTGCGCACATGCAGCTGCAGTATTGTTGCGCAAGCTAGCCTCAAATATCTAGTCACGAGAAGCTTAGGAAGCTTAGACAATATTGAGCTACAGGTCTTCATGCCGTCGTTGACCTGAGCTTGGCGCACCACCCACCATTATATTGAAGTCCTACCCTAAAGTCCAGGATTCATTTCAATATAATTTATTGGTTTCACCAGTACACCCTTATTCCAAAGAGATCGTCGGCTGAGAAATTCGAGATGTGTTCTTCCGTTGCAAGATTCACTGTAGTCTGTGGATCCTCGAGATACGAGGCTCCGTTAACATTCCCGGCGTGTATTCTTACTATTCAAGGAACTCCGACCGGAAAGATTCATTGAATATCTTAGCACTCAGCACTAACACAACATGACTGCTCTGGTGCACATTTCTGGTCTCTTTTCACCACACTAATTTAGAAATAGGCTTTCGGCTAGGTGATTGGTAAACTTTTCATTAGACATCTCCTGCTTACGATTCCTTCATTGGTCTACTGCCGTCCTATCACTAACCTCGGAGCCTGGCAGTTTGCCTACTTATTTGGCCTACATATGGTCTTGGCAGTTACTTCCCACAGCCTCGCCATGCTTGATGCTTCCCCGCATTTGTTGTCTAGCAATCTCAAGGATGCAAGGCGCCTTTAGATAGCAAGTTAGATGTTATGTCCAAATCCCGCTTTTACGGTAGCTTGTCCGCGCTCCTAAGAGCTTTCTTTCGATAGCAATGCAGGACCTCAGGTCGAAACCTTAAATGATAGCTGTCAAGACATGTTGTGGCCTGAGGCACACACCCTCATTAGCTAGCATACTTAGACCTCTCCCGTACGGAGAGCTTCCTTCCCTAGACTTTACCAAAACAAGAAACCTTTACACACGTTTTACGCACAGGAACCTCTCCTCCGCTTTCATCGTGAGTCCAGGTCCTTGACAAGACACCAGCCTCGCCGAAATTGTCCGACAGATGCTGGTTCCTGGGGTATCTTATTTAGGTAAATAATGGAGATCTATAACACTTAGTGTTAGGGTTACGACCCCCGCAACCTCCGCTACCGCTCTTGCCACCAATTCGATGGTCTATGTTTATCTATACTCGGGTGAAATCTTCTGATGTGGCCGTGGATGCTCTACTCTTTGCCAAAGATGGAAATAATCTTACTGGTGATACTGGAGGGACCATTTTACGTGTATTACGCCTAGATGTATTTTGCCTCTAACTTCGACTAGCCATTCCTGCTGCTCCTTATTTCCAAATGAGGATAAATCAAACTAATTTCCATTTTCTCCAAACCATAAACAATGATATGCTAACTCAACTTTTCGTAAAATTCCGCAGCTTAGTATAAAAAAAGGAAATTACTGACGCGGTACTTGAAAAGACACCCCATATAATTAGTCATAGCAACGGATGGTTGCTATCAATAGTAGCTAAATGAAGTTGATTTCCTGCTATCATAGAACTCCTTTCAAAGTGCGAAATACAGAACGATTAGCAACCTCTAGCCCCCTGAAATACTGAATTCAAGTTACCCGGCATATAATAAGCTGTATATCTTGCAAAATATCGGAGAACCACGAAGCTGATACTGTCAGAAACTGTGGACTGTAGCAGTACAGATGAGGTTATTCTAGACGGTTAACGTGTGCAACTTGCGAAAAGAGCTTTTCCTATCATATCGGATGCTCCTATACCTTATGAAGAGGCCAAGTGCTATTTTGAAGTTGAAATCTCGCAAGATTCTTTTATGCCTGGGTGCCTTCCTCTTCCCCCCCCGAGTCCGTTTCCTTTGTGGTCATCTTCTCTCCCATCTTCAAATGTATAATTGAACACTAGACTTATGATATTCACTCTCGTAGAGTAACGGCTAAAGGCTTCGCCCGCCTTCTTGAGTCACTCGAGCACAAACTTTCTGGCTGGCACCCGCTTCCCGACTTCCGAAGCCATGATACTTCAAGCTGGAATTACCATTCCGATAATGGAAATAGATACCCCGGTAAGACAGCAAAGTCTCGACTATATGGTGAAGGACGGGTTGTCGGTGACACGGTTAGATTTGGTGTAGATGTTTAAGGGGCCATAATATGGTTTGTGAAAAATAGAAAGCTTCAAGGTGAGTTTAGAAACATTACAAGCTAGACTTTTGGACCCCAAAGACTTGTAAATTGATAACGTGCTCAAGGTAAGCTGGGGTGATTAGATTTACTTCCGAGAACGTGAAAGGAAAACTGTCTCCCATGGTTGATTTGACATCTGGCGGCGTACGATTGTGCGGTAATTTAGGAGTATAGCCTCCACAGGGATGAAGAGAACAAATTTTTCTTGTATGGAAGACTTAGAGATAGGTATATTAATCCATATGGTAGATCATCACAATTATATTGAGATCCAGAGAAGACACTTAATATGATAGGTGAGTAGGTGAAATTTTGTAGAGGAGTGCGGCAAGAATTTCTTTTGCAAGTAGCGAACAATGTCAACATTTCCGTCTATATCGAAAAGGGAGGACACGACGCTCTGGTATATAATAAGTATTAACCCAAACGAAACATTCAGAGTGTACTATAAAAGTCTTTCTCCTCCGCAGCTCACATAAGTCTGAATGCTAGTATTGAAGGTACTGCACAAAAGTGGGGCATCGGTTTTGTTCACTACTTGCTTCTTGTTGGTATAATATAAGTCGAGACAGTTTTCTAAAGAAGCATCCAGCATTTGATCTCGTCGGGTTACTAATCTTCCTCTCTAGCTTTAATCTTGTGGATAGTTGTAAAATTTGGTTTACTTTTATAATTGACACTTGCGACGACATAGGAAACAGATAGCTAGCTGTGTAAAGCACCCTTTTTCGGTACATGAATCTGGTTATGACTAGTTCATGCTGTGTCTAAATACGTCATGGTATAGCTATCAGATTAAGGTTCTGCTGACAAGAACCCCCTAAGGAAATGCTTGACTCGTTCAATAGGGATACGGATGATTCGAATCATGTAATATATACATTTTTTGATATGGGATCCACAGTGTTGAAAAATTCGATCCCTAAACAGCACGTGACTAAAAAAATATGTCATAGTTTATTTTCCTCGTAGGCTGGCACGTGATGACAGCCCCTTCTTTTTTCGCTTAATGGACTAGGCGACCGTACTTCCTTGCAATCGTCACCCTTGTCTACATAATTATATTGGAGCAAATCACCAGGGGCGAGGTATTTTATCGCCGCGCAAAATTACATGCTAAACAATGCTGCCTCTAGTTCTATAATAATTAGAAACAATTTCTTCAAATAGAAAATAAGCACCTTAGCAGTTTGATACCTGGAACGCCTGTCTGGGAGTTTTTTATCAAATATCAACCATTTCGTCCTTTACCATAGCTCGCAGATATGAAGTTTCAGCGGGGATTAAGCGTCCCGACAATTACCTCACCCCCTGGTGAATGGCTTGTTCAGCTGTCCTGATTTAGAGTAGTGACGCTGCAAACGACTACGTATGTATCCACCCGCAGAGCCGTCTTCCGAGAACCATCTTTTTATCAGGACGCCAACATGCAACTTTTCTTTTGTGATTCTCTTTTCTTTTCCCCTTGACCGGTATCCAGGGCCATGCTTATACCGGGATGCTATACACTACTCCATACAATCTACCCTCACATGGTCAATTCCCACATCCGAGAGATATACCTTCTCGCCGTGTCAGTCGAACCCTTAATTCCGTGGCGTCGCGGCATCGAAATCAATAATGATAAGCGAACGAGTAAATTGTGGAAGCTTGCATCGAAGCGTCCCACCTAGCAGGTTATAGTGGCATAAAACCCCCAAAAAGAAAGTATAAACCTCAGCTGTCAATCGATCCGCCACCAATCCCGCAGCTATTTTCGCAGAATAAAGGATGTTTCCCTCCCACCACTCCGTCGCTCGCATCTTTCCATGTGAGTTTGAACGCCCTGGGACGAGATGTTCGTACACAAGTCCCGACGGAGCAGATTGGTCTTGCTCGCTGTTGCAACCACCATTGTCCTCGTGACATATTACCTGCTGGCTTTCCCAGCTGCTATTCGTCATCAAATAGATGCTATCCCCGCTGTAAAGCCGGAAAAGAGCCAGAAGCCATCTGAGCTGCGCCAACTCTGCGACGCAACAACGTGGACGCCCGGCCTCTACATTCAATGTCACAGCTACGTGCACACCAAAGTTGAAGGCACCGTGGCCATCCACGGCGGGCTCAATAATGTGCGGAACCGTATCCAGTCGTGTTTGCGCGTGGCCATCGATGCGGGTGCTGGTGTCATCCTGCCGCAGGTCGCGACGCGCAGCCAGACGGCGCTGAAGAAGCTCGGGGCGGGAACCCCGGTCCCCGCGAGCAGGTTCTGGGATATCGAACGCATGGAAGCGACGCTGGCGCAGGACTGCGGGCAGTTGGAGATCAGGCATAGCGAGCAGGGTATTCAGAGGACGGTGGTGGCACTAAAGAGACAGTTCCAGGAGCCGAGATATTGGAAGGGGACATTTGGGGGAATGGTAACCAGGATCTTGGAAGAAGGAAAGATTGATGTGGCGAGCATCAGCAAGGAAAATATGGCAATGGTCAATTTTGGAGGTATGAATATTCACTTCGTTCTTTGGCGCGGAGCCACTTTGGTGGATCGTTGAAGCACGATATATCGGAGGTGCTGGAAGTTATATCCAACATACTAATCTGCTCATAGACACCTTCCTATCGTGGGACTACGAAAAATCCAAGGAGCTCAACACCATCCGCAAAGACCTCTTCAATACGCTCTACTACAACCGCACCCTCGTTTCCATCTCGTCGCAAATCCTCAGCTCCCCACAGCTGAAAGATGGCTTCATTGGCATTCACTTCCGCGCATCTTCAGACTGGCCGTGGAGCTTTGGGAACCCGGAGCAGCAGATGAAGCTGTATGTCGAGGAGCTAGAAAAGATCGAGCGCAAGAACGAGGGGGACATGCGGACGCTGTATGTGAGCTGCGGGAACCAGACGAGGCTTGAAGAGCTGCGACAGAAAGTCGAGCCGCTGGGGTACAAGATGTGGGACAAATGGAGCCTGCTCGCCAACGACCCGAAGACGCTGGCGGTGGTGGATGCGTTGATGTTTGACGAGAAGGGAGCGGTGGAGTTTGAGCTGCTGCTGAGGTCCAAGTTCTTCATGGGGCCGTTCATGTCTTCGATGTCGCAGTTGATTGCGTATGCGCGGTCGGTGAATGATGACGAGGGTTTTTTCGAAGAGAAGATCTTCCCGGGCAGCACCAAAGACACTGGCGAGAACGGAGCTGGCATGCGCCGGACATACCCCGTATCGCCGGCTATGAAAGGGGATGATAAGACGAAGTTGATGATAGTGAATGGCGAGGATATCATGTCCTGCTATCCGTAAAGTGTTGTTGCACTGTCGAATTTCAACAGATATGGCGTATTCGGCGTATGGGAAGAAGGGGTGTAATCTCGCAAATAGAAGCAATTTTGTAAAACTTTACCCAAGAACCAATATACACGCCCTCCAAAATGTGTTCACCAATGGTGGAACGTCCAACAAACTGAAGTATATAAGACGTGTTGCAGTTCTCTATATAAGGTTAAGATCAATCTGTGTATCCTACATTTTGCCACTTGATCAAAACATGAACGCCAACAACCACTAGGAAACCCCCAGACCGGGTATGTACAAACTTTCCTATGCTTCCGCCCTACCCTTAGAATTGCATCAACCCAACGATCGAAACTCGTGCCTCAGGCAGCTCCGTTTGGTCGCCGCCAGCAGCTTATGACCCATGCGCCCGCCTACCCCCATCACACGTATCTTTATCGCCCTCATATTTCTCTTGAACCCGTTGGAGTGTGTTTCATATATCTTAGTAACCGATTGCTTCTCCCTCCGCCTCTTAACCAAGATCTTTACTCGTTCCCAAATACTTAATACCACACCTTTCGTAGGTGCAATGCCTATCCGTCTACAATCTTCAGCGGGACAGCTGTTGACGCCAGCCGCTCCGAAATACCAACGCAGAGCGCCATGCGTGTCATCGAGCTTGGAAGCCTGAGGCTTCTCGTTAGGACTAGGTGGAACTTCACCAAAGACCTGGCGTGCTGGTACCAGACATTTATTAGGAGTGGGAGGGGCTGAGTTGAGCCGGGTGGTGAATGGGCGAACGCAATAGGTTGATATCATGAAAGTGAAGTCACGCTCAGCTTGATCGTTGGCCTCGTCGCTTTTCTCCGCCAGGGTTTCCGATGCTGGGGAGATATCAGGCCCGGCAACGGAATCCATCGATAGATCAGTAGCGAGTGGAAGCGATTGAAATGAGGATTGTATCGTCATCTCGGCACGTATTTGGATGTCCTTTGAGTATTCTTGAAGAAAGCGAAGATAGTGTGGACCTAATTTCACCCTATCAATCCTTGCAATACTCGAAAGATCTCTCAGAAACAAGACTAACCAGGCTCTGACAGGACAAGCAGTTCTTCGGTCCGGGGAAGCGAGGTACTTGATAGGTTTGTATAGACCGATTGATGTGTTGGGACGAGCCAGCCGTCACGCACGACGCTCCTCAAGAGATGAGCTTCCCATGCAAAGTGTTGGGTGATATGAGTGTTGCAAATGTGAGCTGCGTGAATCTTGAAGAACAGACGAAGGCCATGGCTGGTGCGGGTGAGGGGATGGTAAGAGGTGGTGGGCAGGTAGGAGATGATCTGGAGCAGCAGCTCTGGGGTGACGGATAGGAGAGCAGATGGCGGTGGATGTGATATTTGCGTCTCAACTAGAGTTGAGGATTGAGAGAGAAGCTATGAGAACTTAGTACATGTATCTACTGGGATATACTTATTATGCGTACTGTTGTTGGAGAGGAAGGCTGGGAGACCATTGTATCGGCCATGGTGGTGATGGATAGTTTGGGGCAGCGACAAGCTTGACTACAATAAAATGAAGCGAAAGGACATGTAGATTAAAAGATGATATTGTTGGTTTAAAAGCAAGAAAGGAATATCAACATTATTTTTTGTCAAGAAGCCCTCATCGTCGGACTGGTTGATCCAGTGGTAGAGGTAGTGAAGTTTGCACAGGTTACCAAATGCCACTTGGCTACGGTGTTGATATATAACCTCATCTCTCAGAATCACTTGACAATCTCGATACCCACACTTGAACAACACGCTCACGCGTGGATGACTCTTCGTTGTTTACATTGCGTGAGATGCACGAGCAGCACGAGGACTCTGCGTGTTTTGCTACCTTTGGACGAGGTGTGTGGTGTGGGTTGAATGTTTGATGTTTCAAGGGAGCGTGGACGATGATTTCCATTGGAAGCGAGCACCAGGTTGTGCTTGGCGGGACAACAACTTAAATTGAATAATGACCAGCCAGTGGGTTATGTAATCGGTATTATGTCATCATCGTCGGATGCTTGGAGGAGAGAAACGGAGAACGGAGAACGGAAGACGAAGGGTGGATTGCCGGCTCCGAGTCTCTGATCATGTGATCCGGCCGACTCGGGAAACTCGGAAAGGTCAACAGGAGCAGATCACGTGTGTATACTTCTACATACTCCGTAGCTTCTCAACTAGCCAAGATAAGCCAAGATAAGCAAGCGCGCCAAGCTAGATGAGCATTTAGCGCCAGGCACGGAAATACGCTAGTTGAGCCCTCCGCTGGATACCCACCAATCAGAGGCTCAGAAGTGGGGATGGACCCCTGATCTGTAACTGTTTATGTTTCCGCCCGCGAAGAAGAATCAGGGGGGGAAAGAACGAGGAGAAGGAGGAGACACAGACAGACGGATAGACAGCCATCGTCCATCGTCCATCCTCCATCAAACAACACCACGTCTCGGACTCTTGCGGTTCTGCTGCGTCTCCTGTTTCCTTCTTCCCCCAATAGGAGAGAAGAAGTAGTCGGGATTATTGTTTATACTACCATTATCCGCTAGCACTAGCACCCCCAGCCATTCATTCATTCAGTCATTCATTCATTCATCCAACTATCCATCCATTGATTCCATCACTACTCGAGTTCCACCTCTCCACCTCAACCCGCCCCCATTGTCGCTCATTTGCCATTTGTTGTTCTCCATTCTCCATTACTTATCATCCATTATTATCCATCGCTCATCTCGTCCCCCGTTTGCATTGACGTCCGTCAATCGCCCAGCAATATTACCCCTTCGAGCCCATCTGCGAACTCTGCGACACACCCCTCGCCAGCGATCAAACCTCTGACCGAAAAAGCAGACGAACAACAACGGCGACGGCCACCACGAGAGACAGAGGCTCTCGAATCTACCTCTGGTTGCACTGCTGCTTCTTGTGTATGCTCGAGGGTCTTGATCAGCAGTTGATACGCACTCATTCATCTACGCCACGCCAGGACGGCCCCCCCGAAGTGAATATACCCAGCATCCGCCTTCACCACGACCACGACCACGACCACGACCACAATGCGAAGCCAACAATAGCAGACTAGCGTATCGCCGAAGCATCTGTGCTCCAACACCTCAACACTCCACCACTCGTACAGTCCACCGCCAGGAGATCACCCTATCGACGGATTGCACGACACTCTTTACCGCACAACCACTCACGCTCCTTTGCATCTCGCGGTCATCCTCAGCGACTTCAACTTCATCCTTCCCACACAGTCGACACTTCGCAGGCGGAGGACGACCTGTGTTTCCGACTCTCTCTTGTCAACCAATTCTATCCCAATCGCAATTGACGCCGCTCTTTCGTCGATAGACTCGATCGACCACACAACCAACTTACATCAGCCTCACATTCCATCGCATTTCGTCGCATTCCACAACAACTACATTCACATTCCATTCAATTTTACACTCGCAACTCGCTTCGGCCAGGCGCTGTGATTCATCGGCAGGACCAGAACTAATCGCTTTTTAATAATACTATACAAACACACAGAATGGGGTGCTCACGCAGACAAAAGATGGCGGATATCCGACCGGAACAGAAATGGGATTTCATTGTGAGCACAGCAGGAGCGACTGAAGCCATGGGGGAGTATTGCTAACACATCACAGAGTCTCAACGATTTCAAGTCTAGCTCTTGCCTCACCATCTTCGCGTATGGATACCTCTGGGTGTCCCTCATAATATCCGTCGCCGTCTACGGTATCGATACCTTCACCGCCGTCAATCTCCTTGCCTTCAATCGATGGTCGGGAGAAATCCAACCTTACATCCCCTTCGACATCTCCAAGTGGATATTTTCTGCATGCATCATCGCATCTTGGATTAATCTGGGCTATGAATATATCCGTGCTATGCGTGTCATGAAGCGAGGTGCCGTCGCAGAGAGTTATCTAGACTCACTGGCTGTCAGACTTCAGTGCATTCGCATGGGAGAACACGGGCGTGGATGGAGACGATTCCTGGTCTTTGCAGAGCTGACAAAGAGTAAAAAGGGAGCCGAATATGTGGCTCTCTTCTCGTACTTCTCTTTCCAATGTGAGTACTCCTTGGCTTGTGGTGCTCCTCATTCCTAACCACCAGCAGCTTGGATCCGTGTGATTTTCTGCCAAGGTCCTCGACAGGTCGTGAATGCCTTGACTCTTTACTCGGTCTTCCGCGCCAACCTCGAACCAGATGAAGCGAAAGATCTTGGTGATGCCTTTGGCACTTTCTTCAAGAATATCGGCATCTTGGCAGACAAGAGTAACCAGCAGGCCATCATCTTGTCGGGCATGTTGTTCACGTTGATTATTTGGATATTCGCTGCGCTATCCTTGATCCTAGCTGTGATTTTCTATCTTACTTTCCTCTGGCACTATATTCCCAACAAGGATGGAGGATTATCTGCTTATTGCGAGCGGAAGATCAACAGTCGATTGTCACGTATTGTCTCTGTCAAGGTCAACAAAGCCTTAGAAGAGGAGGAGCGTAAGCGAATCAGGGCTGACCAGAAATCATTGAAGAAGGGAGAGAAACCAATTCCAGGACGGCAGGCTACAATTCCACAGTTGTTTGACCCGAAGACGGATGATAAGCTTCCAAACATGCCGATGCTCAATCGCAACGATACAGTTAACACGCTACCTGTCTATTCATCCAGACCGGGCACACCAAGCAGTGCTCTCCCAGCCTTTGAGCTCAACCTATTAGATCAACAACGGCCAGCCCTCAGACGGCCTGATACCAGTAGTTCAGCAATCTCGAACAGCAGCTATGCATCCAATGCTCCACTCATGGGTAATTCGTCCGATATGGGATATGCACGATCGGGATCGCCGGCACCGTCAGTCCGTTCGTTGAACACCAATGTTTACCCTGGAGGTGCTCAACGAAGCATGACTAGCAACAGTGGCAACACTAACTTCAGCCGTCCTCCTGGAGCCACGCCTCGCATGCCCTCAGCTATGGGTGATCGAGGTTACACGCAGTCCCCGGTGCAATATGACAGCCACAACCCCTATGATAATCGCAGTCCATCTGCCCACCTGCCGGACAATTCATCTGACTCCTATGGTCGTCCACTACCTCGGGCAGTCGGTGACTTGCGCTCTAACACACCATCTGGTCCCGCTCCTAGCATGGGACGTCGAACTCCCGCAGCACCATACGACAACTATGGTCGTCCCGGTCCTTCACCCAACCAGAATTTTAATGCCGGACCGCCCAACACTGGGTTTCCAAATACTAGTCTCCGTACTGTCTCTAACGCTCCCACAATCTCATCTCAGCAAGGTCCACCTCAGCAATATCGTAACATGACTGATCCCGGAGTTCGACCTGCCCCGGCAGGAGATTATTTTAATGGCTCGCAAATGCCAGCTCCACAACGTTCAGCTACCGGAATGGAGGGTCGTGGAACTCCAAACAGTGAGCGGGCAGCCATCGCGAGGCTGGCTAGTCCAGCCCCATATATGAACAACATGAATGGACGTGGAAGTCCGGCTTTCCAGCCTGGTCCTACTGGTGGCTATAGACAATAGATATCCACATGAGATTTGCTTTCCGTTTGGAGTATTAGGAGCAGGAATATTTTCCAGTGTGGCAGGATTTGGGAATTGTATATTCCACACATGCTTACGCATCATGACTCGAAATTTCCTTTTATTAAATTTGCAAAGACACTATCTAAATATGGATAGATGGAAAGTGCCCATAGTGTAATCTGTATTTATGCACTGAAATAGCACACATGTGCACGCGCTATACCCTTGTTTGCTGGAGGTGCAAGGTGGAAAGGGATGACAGGAAGATAGATGAGTAGGATTGAATATAGAACACAATCTGAGCATTTCTGATCCTATAAATCGTGAACCTTAGATCCTGAAGTTCTATTATCATTGCCAAAGGAGGCTCTATCCCATACAAAATATCGTAGTTACACAACCTCGTAGCTATAATGTGTACTGTAACCTGCCCGGGCCTATCTTTATGCCAACTCAAACTCTTTAAATCTTCCTGGGTTGCCATAGAACCGAAGAATTCGATCTACACGAATCAAATATAAATTTGGGGACACTTCTATCAATTCTGGACCAGGTAGTACTACCGTACTCTCCACCAGTCCCTCTTGTTTTCTCGTCTGGCAACTTACTGTGCGGTGAGTGCTGGAAAGCTAGCGCACTACTAAGGTATGCATGTCTGGAACTCAATCCGGTGGTTTTAAGTTTGGTCGTCTATCACAAAACAATCACAAAGTCCGTTTCTTCCTTTTTCCCCAGCTTTTTCTGTAAGACGCGTTGCTTTTTCGGATTGGAGGACTTTCAAACGGAACCTTAATATCAAAATGAGTTTGAAAGGAAGAAATGGAAACCTCAAGCTGAAAGACTACTTGAAGCTTAACCTCTTTCTTTGGTTTGGCTCGTAAAGTTCTATATGATTGCTGATGCAGCCTTGCAGTGCGCTTTGATCCATCTCTCTGTATATATACAGTAGACAAGACCATCACTGCTGTTATGCTGACTGATAAGCTACTTTCAGGACGCTCTTTGGTCTAAATATTGAGTCCGTAAGGAGTATTCTCCCGTCGTGCCCATCAACAACGAGCAATCTAACCCGCCACCAACCGCCAAGCGGCTGAGGTGCTGCTCTCAAGCTGGCGCGCTACTAGGCGCCACGTCGTACACGGAAACGTAAATACTTGGAGGAACATGTTTCAAAGAATATTGAGGGAAAGCAAGTCTCAGCTGAACGCTTGGCGGTCGTCCAGCTAAACTCTTTTCATTGGAAGTTCTGTCCACCAAGTTCTTCGCTTAATGGAGGAGCGTTACGCATATCCAATGTCTGTGTAGAAGTTGCATGCTTTAGAGTTTAAAAAGTAGAGTTATTGACTCTACTAACTGCTAGGTGACTGCTGCAATTAATAATATTTTGTAGTCTAGGCTAGTTAAAGCCTGCATGTTAAAATTTGTTTTCAAAGGGGAGATAGTTCTAAGTAAAGCACACACACATATATATATATATATATATATATTGATATTTCCCCCCTCACTAACGAAACAGTATATCGTTACTTACCCAGTAAATATGGCAAAACCAACCGCTGAAACCTGGAGCGATCCATTGAAACCCGAATCGCCCCTGGGCTTTGAAGCTTCCAACATGGAGGCAGCATTTGAGCAAAAGGAAAAGGACTTCCGCGAATGGGAAGCTACTCAGGCGGCTCAACCTCCGCCGAAAAAACGGCTTATTGTCTGTTGCGACGGAACCTGGCAATCTTCCAATCATGGCTTGCAGTCTATTCCTTCAAATGTTGCCAAGATTAGTAGATCCGTCTCCAAATATACCCGAGATCAAGATGGAACAGTTATTCATCAGGTTGTCTTTTATGATGCCGGCGTGGGAACGGCTGCTGATTCAGTGGATTCGCGCGGGGCGGCATGGGCAAAGACTCATCAAGGTGCTTATGGTGAAGGCCTAGATGAGAATGTCTGTGAGGCGTATAATTTCCTCGTAAGTAGATTCCGGCTCCCATCTGGAACTTGCGGCCGAGCTGATCTCTTGGGTAGGTCAACAATTACAATTTAGGCGATGAGCTCTACTTCTTCGGCTTTTCGCGAGGAGCTTATACTGCTCGTGCAGCCGCTGGTCTCGTGGCTACGGTCGGTCTTTGCAGCAACTCAATGATGGACGATTTCTACCTGATGTACAATGCATACAAGACGAAGCTGCCTCAACACCCAATCACGGATACTAAGTGGGCTCAGACGCCTGGTGGTGGTGAGTGGTTGGGCAGATGTGACAGGAATCCTAACATCAAAGTAGTTGGCGTTTTCGATACAGTGGGTCTCTGAACTACCTCATAAACCAATGTCAAGAACTGACTTAAACCAGGTTGGAGCCCTTGGCTGGCCAAACAACACTTTCTTTGACGTTAAGGATATCAATGCTCCTCATGCCTTTCACAATACGGAAGTCCACCCCTTGATCGAAAATGCTTTCCAGGCTCTCGCTCTAGACGAGCACCGAGCTGCATTTCCCCCAACGCTATGGTCACTGCCCAAACCCAAAACTGTGGAAGAAAAACAGCTAGATAGAGCGAATGGTATTCCTGACCTGAAGACCACCAATCTCATTCAGTGCTGGTTCCCAGGCTACCACATCAATATCGGCGGTGGCAACGATGACATGCTCAAAGAACGCAAGGGAGATTTCGAATCCATGGCCAACATCACATTTGCATGGATGGTCGACCGGGTTCAACAATATACCTCGCTCGGCTTCTCTGACGAGGCAATCTCAGACGTCATCGAGCGCTACGCAACAAACATCACTTCTGTAATTGAGGAAGGAAACCCCGTCGACGGCAAAAACCACAACCAAGTCTACAAGGGATGGGGAATCGGTCCTAACCTAGATAGCATGGATGTCGTCCAATCAATCGCTGGATCTGTAACTCGTACACCTGCGCAGTACATCGAAGGTGGACGGATCACGAATGAGTTCATCCATCCCGTCGTTGCGTTCGCGCTCGACAAATCCACAACCAGTACTTGGAAACCCAAGTCTCTGGAGGGATTCCAACGCATCCCCAACACCTTGTCTGGAAAGGGATATGTCTGGCAAAAGACTTTCATTGCGCCCCCACCCAAGAAAGAAGAAGGTGTTGTGCAGAAAGCCAAGTCTACTTTAACCTCCGGATTGTCGGGGTTGTCTTCCTACGTTCGTGGGAAAAGCACCCCTGTGCTCGTTGGTCAGAAACTTACCCTCACGCTTCCAGAATTTGTGATCCCGCCTGATACAGAGGTTGAGGGTAAGCACTCGACAGCATGGCAGGGACATAGCGTAGAGCGACATCTGATTAGCGCGGACACGTCGCGGTATGTTTTTGATGACAAAGTCGGGGCGAAAGAGCGGAAAGAGGTGATCAAGGTAACGGTCGATTTCATCAAGAAGATGGATCGGGAGAATGGGTTTGAAGAAAGCGAGCTGAAGCTCTGCAATTTGAATATTGCGGAAGGTGGCCCAGAGGATGAGGGCGCTCAGGAGTCGCAGCGGAAGAAAATGAAGTTCGCTCAACCGGGGTTTGAAAAGACGTTGGATGATGTGAAGAAGCTAACCAGGAAGGTGGTCGCTTAAGACTAAGACAGTTTTGGTACAAGACTTGACCCTATCATGAACGTTATCAGATATCCGATCTTTACCAATTGAGCAGGCGATGAATGTCGCTTTACAGTGAAAACAGTCGCCAGTTTCAAATTTCAATCGGTGACTGATCTTAATAATCATTGATTTAGAAGTCCCGTTCATGCGTTTTAACTTGCTTCCCTTGATCAATAACAACATATTCTACTCCAATTGCCACCCTGAGAGAGTCCATATCAACCAATTTCAACTCATCCGGTCGAATCTTCTCTAAATATTCCGGATCTAGAAACGCATTTTCGAAATCTGTATAATCATGAACATAAAAGTCGCCCATACCGTCACAGTCTAACATTGGCCGGTTTACTGCCTCCGACATCTTCTTGCCAAGTACCTTGAACTCGCTTGTGGTATGGTACTAGATAGTCGAACAAAGTCAGCGTCCATTTTTCGTTGATGGGCGGTTTCGTCCGCTTGATTTAAGTGATTCACCTGGGTGTATTTCACGATTCCACAGCGTAAAAGCCATTCTGTTGCTAGAGGACCATGCTTATATGCCCAGTATTTGTTGAATTCGTCTTCTGTGATACCCTTTTTGCGATTGATCATCACAGTAACCCGGGTAAGCTTTTCGTAATTGACCGTGGACATGGCGAAATGTGTGGTAGGATCAAAGATGTCAATGCCGTCGCTATTGATTCTTTAAATTGTTACACAACACATGTTTGGGGTGGGTCTGGGAGCGGTTTATTATTCACTAGCTTATTTCAACTTAACGGAAATGATTATCCATCGCGCTACTTTAAAAAAGCCCCTGTTTTCTTCAAAGGAACAATCCATTGAAGGTACGCCTCGACCAGATCCGCTTGTTGTCGGTAAAGGTTCAGTGCTAAAACGTGAGGGGAAAGTAGGTTCGGGAACGTGCTTGGTGTCTCGGCTATTGCTTTTCCGCAAACACTGAAGTCCTAAGTTTCTAAGTGACGGCACTATAGATTTAGACTCACAACCCGAATTTCAGTTGATGACATTGAAGCCTGACCTAATTTTGGCGCTAGCTCTCAAGCTTCCGGTCATTAGTGGTGGTTTTCTTAGAATTCATCACGTGAACCTCGCTTACACCAAGATAAATCATAAATATGTACGACTTTTCTATTCCTTTGGTTGTTGACGCCTTGCAGTAATCGCCACACGTTAGAGTCTCTGCAGGCTCTAAGATGCACTCTGCAAGCCCTCCTCTCAATGAAGATGCTTTATCAATAGTCTCTTCCATCCAGTCTGCTAACTCTTCAAAGTTTGTTAGAAGCTAATTCCTCGAATTTTCCCCAGCAAACTCGGCAAGTCATATATATTACGTGGACCGGTATTGAATAACCAGAAATAATTGGGAGCGTATTATGACCACCGTCCACTAGGCCTAACGCGGTTGTAATGTGGCCGCGAGTGTTAGAACAGTTAAATTGAAACATAATCGCAAGCAGCTCTATAAGAATCAGGCGTTTTTCATATCGAATATATTCCAACACAGACAAGTTGATAGATATGTTAGTAAATTTTCTTTCCGTAGCTTCAGCCACCAATACTGCAACTGAAGTGCGAAGGGAAGACCCAAAAAGAACGATGGCATGAAACTCAAGGTGCTGGTGGCAAACTTGGAATATAGGCCGATCAAAAATGACTTCCTCTTGGACAATCCGTCTGCGATAAACCCAAGGCAGCTGTAACAGAGCCCGTATATTTCTAGTCGATTTCCATTGCTGTCCTCGGCAATCTTGCATCATATCAATCTCTCGAACTTTTGAGTCAACCTCTTCAAATCAAAAGAGCCTACTAAATCTGGTAACATGGTTTTCCATGTCGAAATAGTGGAGGGTCAAACCTACACCTTGCACGGTCCTCTTATTTTCATCGTGTATAAATAGTTAGGCAGATCCACATTAGTTGAAAAAACAATCAACTGATTATCAAGCTACTATTGCTTCTAACATTCTAGGTATTTTTAATAGAATTGAATGAGTCTCGTATATGGGAGTTTCTGCACTAAGCCCCAGAACGGTTTCATGGGCTTCGAATTAAATCTCACCCATCAATTGCACTTGGTCATTTCGCTCCGAGATGTCGTGCTGATTGACACATAGAGCATTAGCCCAGATAGTTCGATCTTTGTCAGGGTAGCGTAGGTGACGCAAGGCTCTGTGTCAGTTCGACCCAATCTGCGTTACAGTCGGATCAGATCTGACGCAGTTCGCTTAGAAGCGAGTATACGAACGGTTGTATTGTGAAATATTCGATATAATCCTCATCAGGTAAAACCCGATCCTTTGTGATAAGAGATAATCAAGTATCCGTGTATACAAAGGTCAGCTCGGCATGCCAGTGATCGATGGCAAGCTTCGCAGTGTCTATTGATAGTTTACCGACATATTCACAGGCACGAATGAACTAGGAAATACCCATGACCTATAAAAGCTTTCACTATGTGAAATAGAGTAAACAGGACGTAGAGAGCTTTCCTTGTTTTATCGTCAAGTCGGAAAAATAATGTAGTTCAGCTGCATATGGCACATGAAAGGCATCCCTGCTCTCGCCTGAGTACAATTGACCGCCTTCTTTTCGTCTCAACCTTTTGTCATTTGAACTATTATTATTCAATTTGAATCCCTTCTATTGTTAGAAATTCCCAATAAGCTCAAGAAGATTTATGTTTGTCAGCACAGCTATAAGTAGTTCCTAATACGTATAGTATATACCATGGTACAGAATCGATCATCAGCCACAATTACCCGTTTCTCAATAAAGCCCAATATCAAATAATAAGACCAGATACAAGATGGAGCTCACTGCTTCATTCATCACAAAGCTCCCCTACTTTAATTTACTTCAAATATCGGCTTACCCTTCCATTCCTCCAGCCCTAGATGCTGTCGAGTTCACTATCTCTTGCGGAAATCTCTCAATAACCACTTTCTCTCCTTCCAACGTAAAATCAAAACCCATCTTGTCATCAATATCTACAAACAAATTGTATTTCCCCGGATATATACCTCTCGATCCTGTAGCATCTACGCGCGCTAATCTCTCAACATCGATAGTCAACTCTACAGTTTTCTGCTCGCCCGGCGCGATACTGTGTGCGCGCGCATAGGCAGCTAGCTGTTTGAGTGGAGCTGGTCCTAGTGCTTCTCCTGCAGTGAGATTCGTGTGTAGGAAGAGCAGAGCGATGTAATCGGATGTGATGTTTCCGGTGTTGAGAATGGAGAGGGAGAGGGAGAGGACCGGGCTCAAGAGAAGAGTTTGCCAGTCTTCCAAAGAAGATTCGGACACTAGGTCTGAGATATTGAAAGAGCTTTTAGGTGGAACGGAACTCCATGTGAGATTAAATGTCGTATAATGTAGCCCGTAACCGAACGGAACGACGGCTTGTCCTGTGTACCATATATGCGTTCGTCCCAAATTCTTATTGCTTTCTTGAGGTCTCAGATTCATATCTGTGAATGCCACAGAGTCAGCATAAGAAGCAGGATACTGTGTGACAGGAAGCCGTGCAGCTGGAGCGGCTTTTCCAAATATAATGTCGAGAATAGCACTTCCGCCTTCTTGCCCAGGATAACCAGCCCATAGAAGAGCGTTGACTTCAGAGCTGCCACCAGACAGCAGAGCTGTATCGTCGATCTGCCCGCCACCGAATTGTACAACTATGGTCGGCGTTCCTGTTTTCTTCAGATCAGAGAGGAAAGATAGTTGTGCTGCTGGCCAGGTTATATTGCCTCGATCTAGATCTTCAGCTTCTATGCTATTATCGATACCACCGACGTATATAACAATATCAGCATTGCGAGCTGCTTGTAAAGCTCTCTCGCTTGTAGCATCAGCGCGAGTTACACTCACACCTTTGACATATTCAAAACTCAGACTAGCGGACTGAGCAGCTCGAACGGGCGATGTGAGGTATGGAGCTCTCCCAAAATAGTTTCCCTGCATCTGCGTTGTTGCATTTGCCATTGGACCCAGCAGGGCAATTTTCTTGTCTGCTGGATTTAATGGGAGTAGGCCATCGTTCTTGATTAACACGATGCCAGAGACGGCCGCCTGATATGCAAGCTTTTGTGCTTCTACGGTATTTACATTGCTCCACTGAATTTTTCGATATGGTTGATTGTCAGGCGGATCGAAATACCCAGCTTTGAGAATTGAAAGGTAGAGACGTGTGAGTGCTTTGTCCAAGTCTGCGTCCGTGATTAGAGATTGGTTATACGCTTGCCCCAGACCATTGAAAACGTAAGTGTTGCATTCCAGATCCGTGCCCGACTTCAGTGCTGACGCTGCCGCATCCGCGTTGCTCGTTGCATAATGATGGTCTTTAAAATTATTCGGTACCGCATTACAATCACTTGTAATCCACTGATCAGTCTCGTTCCACGCCCAGTGCTCGCGCAGAATTGTCTGTAAGAGATATGGATTCTGGCACGCAGGGATCCCATTTACCGAATTATAGCTGCACATAAAGGCGCCAACTCTAGCTTCTGCTGCACACGTTTTGAATGGTGGGAGGTAGTATTCTGAAAGTTCTTGCTTGGAGACCACCGCATCGAAGTTCCAGCGGGTGAGGTTTTGAGAAGGAATTCCTTCGAGGTCATAGGCAGCGAAGTGCTTGCAGGTCGCTATTAGCTTGCGATGACCATTGGAATCGGGCAATTCCAGGCCTGCTAATAGACTTCGCACGTAACTCTGTAGGTGGAAGGGATCTTCTCCTGGAGTTTCCTGCCCTCTTCCCCAACGAGAGTCACGAAATGGATTGATGTTTGGCGTCTACAATGTTTGAAATTAATCAAAACTTTCATGCAACTTAAAGAATAGCAGTGATTCTAGGTAATTTTAGAGGAAAATTAACATGAGCTCACCCAAACATCAAGTCCCGAGCGGCCCCCATTACTAAAAGCTCTAGTCTCTGTACTAATCACCTTCGCTATAGCATTTACCATTGGATCATCAAAGGCAGCACCAAGTGTAATCGGCTGTGGGAAGGAAGTTGCAGAGCTCAAATTTCCAGCCCTTACAAATCCCAATCCAGGCGTGTAGGCGTATCCGTGGAGAGCTTCATTCCACCACTGGTAAGCTGGTAGGCCGAGTCGAGAAACCCCGGGAGCGGTATTGACGAGATTGGCGATTTTCTCCTGCGCCGTCAACGCTGATAGCAGAGCTGCTACACGGTCTGACGGTGAAGCGCCTGGATCACATACACGGTTTGAACAGAGAGGGCTTCTACTGCAGTCAGGAAACCCAGGTTGAGCCGTGGGGGATGTGCTATTTTGTGAGCAGGTTGATTGCCTGCCTCCAATCCTGTTTTGAAGGGAGAGGGGCAATAGATATGTCGCAACAATCAATATAAATCCTCTCATTTTTGTAACTGCTGAAAATAGACATAAAACACTGGTTGGAGAGTTTTGTAGTTGAAGAGAATAGTATGCATTTATAGTATAGCTTGTCTCTCCTTGGAGTCTAAGTTAGTACTGGTATTCAGATTGGTAAGTGCTATTTATCAGGCTGAATTTAGAGAAGGGAATACTGCATGTAAGGTTATTGCTGGTAGATGAAAATGACAACATAAATTTCCTTGGAACGAATCGGAAGAAGTGACGTGCGGAGAATTATGGATCGAAACCCGGAAAGATCTGCCCATCCCTACCTTCGAGGCTCTGAGCCCAAAAGCGCACCAATCCTAAACGTGAAGATATACAATGTGAGTTAAGGGAAAATAAAGAGCCAACCGTTTAATTTCTCCGATATTGTCGTCATAGAAGTTGAGGATGTTAAACATCTTCTTACACAAGATGTCCCTTCAGCTTCTTTCAAAGAGTCAAGAAGGAAATTCAATTGGCTCAATGCCCAGATGCTTCCAGCGATGTTCCAAATACAAGACAGGGCTCCAAGAATCTTCCTAGCAGGCTGTCATCTCCTCTCTTTGTAGCATAGAAACTAGTCTTATTAGAGGGCGAGACATTATAATGTCTGGCGTATCAGGTCAGAAGTCAAATAAAACAAAAGACGCAGTGCCTTAGGCTTAAAAATTCCGAGGTTTGAATACGACACTTCAAGGTCCCATCCGCCTTTTTCTAATCTTCAATAGTAAGTTCAAAGCTCTATACACTCATATTATAGCTTAGTAAATAACCATTGACAAAGCGCCAGTTGTGTAATCTACAGTAAAGTGTAAGTGCTAGCTGTAGCTTTAAGTCCAACATAAGGCGAGACAAGACTGCATAATAAAAGTTGGCCCAGCTATACCTTGTCTTAATACACCATCATTTTCATGATAGGTAAGCTACCCTCACTATCACTGCTTCAATTCAATCATCTACCACACTTCGCGTACTGAAGTACATTTTGAGCCGCATTTGTGCGCAACAGTAGCTCCTCTTGATGAATCCATATGCCAGTCCCCTCTCAGCGCTTCCAGCATCCAAGTGCCTCTGTCCAATCTGTTTTCGTCGCGTGCCCTATTATCAGCTGAACGCTCCTCGAATCGAGTTTCGGCTTGTCGATTTAAGCAAACATAGCCAACTGGAGAAGCTGATTAGCGGCGTGCTAATGATAAGGAAGATAATGGACTGTACCGCATATTGGTGATTAAAGGCAGGTTAAGGCAGCTATCCATGAGACTTATAGGTAATTTCGACTGCAAGAAGAAACTTGTGGCGAAGAAAGCATTGTTGACATTGAAGGGAGTGTTCTGAAAAAGTGCGTCAACACTTTGTGGGCTGCTACTTAGTGGCACGAGAACGTTGGCGTTGCGCCCGGATGCGTTGTTGATAAATTTCACAGTCGGGCTAGTGATAGGGCTGTGAAAGATGATAAGATCTCCACAAAACACAGGCAGCTTCTCCGAATGTCAAGTCAATTGAGAAACAAACTCTTCATCATAGGTCTATACTTGACATCACTCAGATGTGGATTAGCAGCTTTAAGAAGCCTATGTGGCGTTTCGTGTAGCTGAAAACCTAGCTTTACTAATCTCATCTTTTCAGCTTCGCATTGAAAACGAACCTGGTGCACCATATATTTCCCGTAATAATTAAACGGGTTCGCTTTGTATAATCGTTTATTTTCAACTACAGTTTAAGCCTCGCTGGCAAGACGTAGAGACTCTTAACACAACAGTAGATGGATCTGATAGTACCTAATTTGATCTTGTCATCTTGTCTTTTTAACTTCGACCTATATGTTTAGAATGCATGAAATAATCGCCCTATTGGCTGCTTCACGCTAAACAAACCGCCGAAGATTTAACAAATCTAGAGACAATCTCTTTTCTAACAAAATTTAAAATAACGGTGGATTGAGACTCCGGAGTGACTGCTCGATAAACTTTTGTATTCAGTCCTCATCTTCATTGCCCACTCTCTAGTAGCAGTACATGCCTCTGCAAGTTTGTTTTCCAACTGATCCGGAATCTCTAGATCTTAGCAGGACTAAAGGTTTCGTTCGGGAATTTTGCAACAAATTTGTTTGCGAGCCGTTGAATATCCTCCACATCTGTTATACTATCTCCCTTCTTTGCTCTGGATTAGTCGGGGTGGAATCTGAATGTGTAAACAGAGTCGCTATCTGTGTCTTTGCAGCTAGTTCAAAGTGAACACACATATCAATTCTATCCAGTTGGAGCAGAGCATTATCGATCTTTCTGAATTTGTTATCATAATAAGAATCTGGCCCTCAAACGAGGCGATTCCATCAATAACACTAATAAATGAGATGCGACTTGTTGAATTATAAGATAGCACATCGTCGATATTCGGTTGATTTGTCGCCAACTCAGGGGGGTAATTTGATCGCTCGGAGCCTCTGACAACAAGACCGGCACTATCAATATCTTCAAGGAGGACAAGACATCGCTTTGGAAGTTCATCAAATAAGGAATCAAGTTGGGCCTTCGTGATTGTCGGTTCTACGAGAGTTACGGAATATATATCAAGGTTGAAAATTCCCGCAATTTTAAAGGTAAGAGATGTTTTGCCTGTGCCCAGAGGGCCATATAATAACGCGGAGATGGGTAGATAGAACTGAGAGAATGGAGGCAATTGCGAAATAAGACAGTCAATATGAACTGTATCACCTCTAGCGTTCATGGAGTTTGTGGCGTTCTAGTATTAACTTTTGGTAGTTTTTAGTTTTGTAGTTTCTGGGTTTGCAACTCTAGATAGACTAATGAGAGATCGATAGAGGTTGGAGACCTCAGAAATCTGACATGTTGATGCAGTTGTTAACTCGTAGGAAAGCTCTAGGACTCAAGGATACTATATACAATAGATGAAATGAATGACTGAATTAATTAATTAAGTATAGCTAGGAGACGAAAACATTGGAAAATCCTACGGAGGACTACGAGTAAAACACTACAGGAGAACTTAAACTTGCCATATGCTGTGAATACTCTACCTCTTTAATTAAAAGGCATTCTAATATTTTTCATGTTATTAGAAAATACAATTCAACTTCATATTCCATATCTGTGTAATCGGATTTAATATAAAAAGTTGCAGCTGTAGCAAAATATCTTCGAGTGAGTCCTAACTTCACAATGTGTCAAATGAATACTCACGTGACTACTTGATGTTGAATTGTCTTCGTATGCTAAGGCTAACTTACACAATTTACATATTCTAGCGAAGAAGGCTTTTCGGAGGTCTCAATATTCTCCAGCACATCGAAAGAAACTATAGTATCGCTGATTGCGAAGACTAGCGACTGACTATTTGTATGCAATGTGGGAGCTTGGATACTTCGAACTAGCTTATTGCCGTGCCCCACATTTCACCCTTAGCTTAGTATACCCATTCAGCAAGGGTTTTAACCGTATGCTAATCTGGCTTGAATGATTGGCGTTCCTGTCACTCCCGTTTATGCGGCTCAACCCGTATTCCGGCTCAATAGCATAAATCCATGTGATGTCTTGCTGTCACGATCTTTTGGACGGAATCAATAGGATTGCTACCATCGAATACAACGCAGGTCTTTTTAGAGAAGTCATCCCCTGTCTCAATTGCACACTACCCATGAATGCACTAGCTTGATATCTTAGTGATACGTGGACTATCTATTGAGCCGGCAGACAGATTGCTCTTTGGAATGGGGATAAGAAAGCGATCCCGCGAACATTATAAAGCATGTCCACCTCAATCAAAATAACTACTGCTACCTCATTCGAACGGTAATCGCTCTGTAATATCAGCGAAAATGCAGCTTCAAGCTACTATAGGGGTCATACTCGCTGCCGCCAGCACAGTATTAGCTCATGGTTGGGTTGACCTGTGGACTATCGGAGGCAGCAACTACACCGGGTTCAATCCCACTGTAGCGCCATGGGCCCCAGATCAAGGCACTATCAGCTGGCCAGCCTGGAACGACGACACAGGGCCCATCTATAGTAGCAATGTCAATAGCAAGGACATCATCTGCTCGATCAATGCCACCAACGCTAAGATATATGCGAATCCCATCGCGGCGGGTAGCACCATTAATTTCCACTGGACGGTCTGGCCTGACTCCCATCACGGACCTATCGTCTCCTATCTTGCGGCTTGCAACGGAGACTGCACTACGGTTAAAAAAGAGCAGCTTCAGTGGTTTAAGATCGCCGAATTGGGCCAGCTCTCGCTTGGCGCGGGCGGTGGAACCGTGGGCACTTGGGCTGACGATAAACTGCGCTCGGCTGGGGGTTCCTGGTCTGTTAAGATCCCCTCTTCGATTGCCGCCGGGAACTACGTTCTGCGCAACGAGATTCTCGCCCTCCACTCGGCCTATGATGTTGGTGCCGCGCAGTTCTACCCTCAGTGCGCTAACATTCAGGTTACTGGCGGGGGGAGCACTAAGCCTGCTGGCGTGGTGGGAACTGCACTCTATAATATGAACGACCCCGGTGTGCATTATAACATCTACAATGATGAGTCCAAGCCGGTTTACCAGATTCCTGGTCCTGCGTTGTGTAAGTACTACTAGCGACCATTTTCCTTCGTACTGAAATGCGGAATACTAACGTCGTGGGACAGTCACCGGTTAATCATTATCACTGATTTATTGATACTACTGCTTAATAGTTTTCAGGGTTGTTTGCGGAAGAAAGGTGTTGTGCTAGATGTAGACTTTGGTAGTTAGTTTGGAGGATAATCAAATTATTTGAGAGAACGTGAAAAACCTGATGTTTGAAACAAGATGTGAAGATGTAGATTGTTTGTTTAAATGCTAAGTGTTGTTGAAATACAGAAATCTAACTAGTGATCCACTTCATTCTCTCTAGACATGGATTTTGCCAAATAATTGCCAAATAAAATGTCTAGCCCATCTGACAAGCAGTCCCTCCAAATGAATTAAACTGGATGAGATAAGACAGTAAAACGCGAAGTACTATTGAGAACTTCAGGATGCGCAATGAGAAGTGAAGAGACACTCATCTGTCATTTGTTAGTTTGACCAGTTTTCACGTGATTTGTATTTAACCGAGGCCAGAAATGGAAGAATGTTTGTGAAACTGAAAGAGAGGTAGCCCAGCTCTTCTCCTTTCCTTTTCTTTCTTTTCTTTCTTTTCTTCGGAGTCACATCTCTGATTCGTTCTTGAAAACATACCTGAATGCTATCCGTATCTCCACACACTACTTATCCACCGCTACCATCTCCAACCCAATATCCCATAACACCTCATCAGCAGTCTTGTAACGGTGAATCCAGCATCCTTCGATCACCTTCCACCCTCTCAGTTCAGAATTCTAGAAGTCGCCCTTCCGTAAAGATCTGATTTACTGTAGTCTCATATGCAGGTTTTTTCCTCCTCCGTCGTTGGGGCTGGTCCTTGTCTAAATGGCTAATGTCCTGTCGCAATAGTGTAAATGTTGGGCCTAGATCAAGATGTACCAAGATGTCAGTCATGAAGGTAGATTCCCACGACATTCGAAGGTCAAAAATTAGGTCATTGGGTAAGTGATAGATATCCCTCCTAGCTCATCGCACCTGGATCCGGCAAAGTCGCAAAGCCAGGTCAAGCGATGTCTCGTTCTTAGTATTTACGAGATAATTTTACAGTCCGAGATCAGAGTACATCACGCCTTTGCTGTGCGCAAACGCGACAGCTTCAACGGCTTGCACAGACCACATCCAACGCGTCGCATTGCTAATTGAAGAATTTCTAGAGTCAATATACGCTTGTAGATTTCCATGGCTTGCTTCAGTAAGTAAGATGCCCTTGGCATAAGGTCTAAGATATCTGCAACGGCCTTAATTTTAGATCTGGTTATGTGGGCAGAGCGTGTACAAACTGGTCAATCCCAGGATTGTTACCCAGTCTTTCCAGAACTCGACGTTCAAAATAGATGGCTTCCTCTATTTCTTGCTCTACTTTCTGGTTATTTGGTTTTTTTGTCAAAGCCTTTATAGGTAATATAGCGACAGTGCTCAAGTCAAAGTGAGAGAATTCTGACGTAGAACAACAGTATGCTTAAGGCTCCATTATTGAGATGGTTAGTGTGTGAGAGGAGTAAGGATAAAACGGTACGTAGAAGCTTTGTAGAAAAGTTTCTCTCATTGGTTAAATGCTAACAACAGGTCGTTTATTAGTTGATACTAATGATCAAGCCTCTACTCGTATTAGAGCTGCGACCACTCAGGTCCATAGACAGAAATTGACTTTGGTAGGCAAAATTGTCGTCTGAGATTTTGATGGTAAAAATTGCCGGAAGAACAAATCGGTGGTAAGACATCTCAAACAAGTGTATTCAGGCATTTTAAACAGCTTACTCGGTTTATTAAGCTTGCAGGATATATATAACAGCCCTAGATGTGCAGCGATTTGTCCAGGAAGACAGGATCAGCCAAAAATAATTAGGGTAACGTCTGACTAAGCGGTTTTATTTTGATCTACTAGGCGGTATATAGCTTTCAGGTAGCAAACAGCTCTGGGCAGCCAACTTGAAAGAACTGGTTGTTGCAGGACGTAGAAGGTTTGTATTTTGAGTGTAGAATTATGGTGATTAGTTGATGCAAGCTATAAATGTAGCCAATGAACATTTTCTAGCTAAGTGCATCATTAAGGTAATATGTGCCCGCGCATGTGAGGCATATTTGTATCATCCACTATGAACAGATTAAAAGAGAGTCTTGCGATCATAGATACATGGTAAGGGGTAAAGGCAACGGTAATCAAAGGTCCCTGGTTGAGATAAAATAATTGAACTCGAAGTGCCAGATATGAGAAATAGGATGCTAAAAAGGTTATGATCTGAAGTAACCACAGTAATCAGTGAATAGATGTCGAGCCTCCGTCATAAATGAAAATCGAATCATAATTAGCAACCGTGAATGTGTCTACTACCTATCTATTGTGTAAACACTTATACAAGGCAGATATCCTCAAGTTTGACTGTTCCGTTACGTACGTTATTCCCAGCCAGGCCTTGCATGTATTCGTGTAAGAAACACTCCCCAACAAATTCGAACTTTCCAGTGTCATCAGCATTCCTTAAAATTACCGGTACGCTGCATCCCAGTAAAATCCATATCTGGTCACCTTTCTGGGTCCCAGAGGAGACCATACCAATCTGTCCATTGATGGTAGTCATCAACCTACGAGACATCCACTTTGTGGTGTCGGTGAATCGGGAAAGAAAGGATTGTAGGTTCGACATATCAGTCAGATCCACCAGATTGGAACCTTCAGGCAATGATGCTGCTAAACATATCTCCTCGAATGTGTAACCTTGAATATGTAGATTCTTGTTGCGCTGGAACCAATCTAAGAATCGAGGATGAAGCCTCTCATTTCTAAGTGCCGCAATACATAGGGCGTAGAATTCGTCTAGCAGATATCCGAAAGGTGATGCATATCTTAAATATCTGTCTTTTCGCCCCAGCAATAAGCATAGACAGATGTGTTTCATTAGCTGCAAAGCAATATCAGGTTCAAGTTTAGGGGACATTTCAGGGTCGGACAATGTAGGTTTGTTAATAGATGACGATGAATAGACGCAATCATAAACCCTATTCCAGTCGTATTCAGTATTATCCTTATCTCCGTGATCAATCTTTAATCCTCCTATACCATCAACAAAATCTATTCTTAATCCTTGGCAGGTCAAAGTGCGAAGGTCGGTTGAGAATCGAGCTACGTTGTTCCCATCTTGATCTCCGGCAGAGTAAGCCGTAGTTGGCTCTGTATTATGCACATCAGGCGGTGCTCGACAGTTACCAATATGCGATTTCGGACTTTGGCTGACCATCAGAGGCATGACGGACGGCATGGTAAGTGTTCTCCAGTCGGGGACCCAGGTAGGAAGAGCATTATTTTTGGGGGTATCCACTGAGGAAGGTGTGAAGAGGCCTGCAAAACAAAGAATATCTAAATTGTTGTAGTATTTCACGAATGATATGACTAGGTCGGTAAACACTTTGCAGACATCATGCTCGTATATAGGAGATCCTATCATGGATTGGTCGCTAGCCAGACCAAGCAGTGAATATATTCGGTCTCTTGGATCACTGGCTTTAGAGTTCCCACCATAAGCCATCAACGCCAGCAGTGTCATAGAGAATGTGCCCCTATATAAATGGAGTATCCTTCGTCTGACCCAAACAGAATGGAAGGCTCTGCTTGATATTAATGTCTCGTTAAAAGCATTCTTTAGCCATATATCTATCACGCTTATAGTATCCATGAATACTTGTCGATCCGTGCTTTGTCTGCCATAGCGGAATGTGAATCTAACTGCGACGATATATTCCTGCAGAGTCCATACTCGAGTCCACCATGGTGTGAGGAGGAGCTTCTCCAGTGCGGCCCACTTCTTTGGATTGCCTACCTCGTTGCCCAAACTCCTAACCAAAGAGACGTCTCCTCTTTTACGCAGGTGACTTTTGTGTCTGGACAACGCCTGCATAAATTGCATTCCAATCTCGCACTCTGCATCTCCTTGCCCGAGCCACCCCATGACCTCAACAGCGTTCTTATATATCTTACCCATGTTGTCTACCTGGGCATTCCGCTCTATTCTCGCGACTTCATCGTCACTTTGATTTATACATATAGAGTCAATCCACCACCAATTCTCTCTCAAATGGGTTTCGCTGCAAATTATGTCCAAGAGAGGCGCGAGGTCTTCCAAAACTGACATTTTGTGTCCATTGATGATTATCTCTTGCGAGAAACGGTTTTCTCCCCATGCATAAGAGAGTGCGATATATTTGGGACATACAGAACTACCTAGGGTAAAGCGTTCAAGTAAGCCAAGCGTGGAACCACTTTTCAGGAAACGAACGAGGCGTATCTCAGTAGTGGGAGACTTGAGTGGTACAAAGGGGTAGGAGGCTGATTCCATTGCAGAAAAGATATGTGATGTTCCCGTTGCAAGGCTTCAGCTATGTGAGTGCTACTGGCATAAGTTGTATCGTATTATGGTAAGGCTGAGAGTGCGTCAAAAGTGTGTTGGCGCTTAATTACAACGATATCGATAACTAGCGTGAAAACCAACCCCTAAAATCTTCTAAAATTCCCTAAACCACTGGCATTAATACCACCTCAATTATTACTTCGTTTTAATGGTATTTTCTCACAATCAAAACTTAAGATTTATCAAGATCATAATGCTTTGAAGAAATCAATTAAGTGTAAGAAGAATAAATACAATGATAATCCGAATCCAGCGCCTGAATGTACTGGTAGCCAATAAACGAAGCCTTAATTACTTTTTAAAGGACGAATGATAACCACTTCAAACCTGTAGACAATATAACAGACAATATAGCTTCTTAAGTTAAGCAAATCCTAACTTTAAGATAGAGCACTGTCCTAGACTCTCTCCCCCGCTTTCCCCGCGCGCTATGGATCCGATTACCAGTATTCTGTCCGCAATTACGCACTTTAGTGAGCAAGAGTGGCAGGAGAGCGGGGAGCCGTTCTTGTTGTTGCCTCAGGCATCAGCCCCGCCACTACCCTCCTTGGATATCTTCCATCACGAAGATGTATCTTCTTCTCTATATTTGAATAGACGTGTGCAAGATCCATACTTACCTTACTAATGCGCCATTCTCTCTTTCTAAACTGTATGTCCTTGCCAGTTCTGCTGTCTGGGTTGTGTATATACGTATATGTACGTTCTACTAGAGTAATTGTATTATATACGTTTTATATCAAATTACATATATTATAAATTAACATATAGATAAAATCTGCTAGTTCTTGTACCTGACATCAGTAAATTTGCCTTTAAAAATTTGCCCCTGAATAGTTTGTTTACTTTATACTGTACATGGCAATAATTAATGGACCATTGGAAGATAGCCAAAACTCTATTTCTAGTCTAGCAGGTCACGCTGATCATGAACGCAAGAAGTGGCCCTAAAAGCTAGGAAGCAGAGCGGTCTTCTAGTATGACGTCCTAGTAAACGTGATCAGAACGCCTTTACTTCTGTACTGGAGGAGGGGTTCGACTTGGAATGAACAAATGCAAATCAATGCGTAAACCTTCTCGGGGCGCTCCTCTTCCCATAGATAAATTTTATACTGTATGAAGAAAAGATTATTCTACTACATATCTTAGTTAAAGATGCGCAACTTTCTTCTGAAATCTGTTATCATTGGGCTGGGCCTCGCTCAATCGGACGAGACGTTACAAGCTTGTGGCGACGCATTTTTTTTGCCGTCAAAGGTAATAGATCTATTTCAATTTTCATCCGATCAGCAGCTTCTCTGTGAAGTTGCTCTCAATTTCGAGTGCTAACTTTGGAAAGTACACCTGCTATGACTTTAACTTCTTGTGTCCGATCATGGATGGTGTGTCAACCTTGAGATGTGGTCCTGATTGTTACCTAAATACATTGTACTCGTAAGCAAAGCGACCCGGTACTAGTGGCATATATCCTAATTCATAGATTGCAGATGTACAGCTGGCAAACTGAAAGCTCTTACCAATGGCAGTACCCTTCCGTCATCGAGCTCCTCCTCCATTCCAGAGGCAGCATGCACAACTGAACCCTTAGCCTTCCAAATTAATGCTAGCCCCTACAGCAACTATTTCTACTCCGATTGCCACTCCTCTTCTCAAGTAGTTGTTACTTCTCCTGAGTCCGAGAGTAATCTGAGCATCATCGGGCCACGCATTATAGTTGCCTGGCCAGCTGGAAATTCAGGCATCTTAGCTTTCTTCTCACCAGAGAATGGACTTAATGGGACGCTGGGCATTCGAGCAGTCAATTCTTCTTCCGAAAGTCCCTTGACTCCGATTTATGACGCTCATGATGAGGGTAGCAATGCAACCATAGGTGTCAGTTTTGAGGTCGAGTTTAATAGCTCAGCGGTCCTCAGTGTTTCCGTGTTGGGGAGCATTCGAACAATTCGAGATTTCACTGAGGGACCAAGTCTGTTAAGAGATGAGATCCAGAGAGGCATTGAATATAAGGAAATCGAGAATGGTGTTGAGCTTACAAGATTATGGCTGGACAATATTACCACCACGACATTGTCTTTCTCAGGTGTTGCCCCAAATTCAATCCAATTAGATGATACCCAAAACGCAACGGTCAGATTTGCAGCCGGTACCTATATGCTCAATGCATCATTCAACTACCCACAGTTGGTCGCTTATAGCTCAGAAAAAGTCCTTAATTCCGAATCCAGTGATATTATCACCAAATCGCAACAGCAAACCGACTCCCTTGCGTTCCTCTCATACACTACAAAACTCACGGCGGGAGCATGGCGGTTCTTAACATATTTTGGACGAGACTCTATGATTGCTGCCCTGTTATTAGGGCCGGTTTTGAGCGCAGGTGAAGGCGGTGCACTGGAGGCCGTGCTTGCTGGCGTGTTGGAGAGAGTCAACAAGACAGATGGGAGTGTTTGTCACGAGGAGACCATCGGGTAAGTCAACGCTGGTTTAATCGTTTGGAGGGTAATTCTGACGTTCAAAGTGATTATGCAACATGGCTGAACCTAGAAAACAACCTCACAAGCACCAGTCCTTTATGCGACTACAAAATGGTGAGTGCAGAATCTCTGAAATTAGAGCAGAGATAGTACTAACTTTTCCTGATAGATTGACACAGATGATTTCCTGCCCGTCTTGTTGGATCACTACTTACTACGCAACGAGGTCGGAAAAACTCGCGTAGAAGACTTCCTTGGGTTGGTCCTCCTCAATTTGAGTCTGCTGCTCCCACTGACATCTCCAGAACACTCGCCACTATACTTCCTACGAACTTGAATCTCACTTATCGCGAGCTCGCTCAAATCAGTGCAAGCAAAATAGTTACCATAACGGCACCATTTGCTGCAGATGGTAACCAAACCAAACAGAACCTTATCCGTATCCACGCAAACGAACAAGTTGGTCAATGGCGTGATAGTACTTATGGTATCGGAGGTGGAAGAATTCCATTCGATGTGAATACTGCTCTTGTTCCTGCTGCACTAAGATCAATTGCTGCGCTTTCACGAGCTGGGATATTGGAGTTCAACGCGACGGAAGTCGATGCGGCTGCACAGATCTGGGAGGATGACACCTTACAGTTTTTCGAAATCTCCATTCCACAAAGTGAGGCCAAGGCTTTGGTCGCCTCCTATGCTGATGGTGTCAAGATCCCCTCACAAGAAGCGCTTTTGGACACGGTAGATTTGAATTTCTACGCTATTGCACTGGATGGAAACAACAATCTCTCACAGGTCGCCGTCATGCACACCGATGACTGCTTTCGACACTTTTTACTCAACACCACGAACCAGGCCCAACTGACTGCCTTTGTGAACTCGACTGCGGACAACGTTCGGCGCCGATTTCCCGCCGGATTAATGACCGATGTCAGTATGCTTGTCGCAAATCCTGCGTTTGGCGACGATGCAATCTACGCTGAGAACTTCACTACGAGTGCCTATCATGGTACTGTAGTTTGGTCCTGGCAATTAGCTATGATGGCACGTGGACTAGAGCTCCAACTCTCCCGCTGTGGCTCTTCCAACGTCTCAAAGCCAGAATTCTGTGCCGAGGAAAGTGTATACAACAATGTAAGAGGGGCATATAATATCCTCTGGGATAGTTTGGACGCAAATAAAGAACACCTCAGCACCGAAGTTTGGAGTTGGACTTTCAAGAGTACTGACAATGGACGCGATGGAGAATTTAAATATATTGATCTAGGACAGCTACCACCGCCTCCCGGTAATAGTCCAACAGAGAGCAATGCGGTACAGTTGTGGAGTCTGACATTTTTGGCTGTCACAAGAGCCACAGCCTTCAGGTAAAAATGAATGTAACCTTACGTAACCTCATAATCTATTCTCTATCTGTTCAAACTTGTTAATGGGTTAACATGTTTAAACCAAATTTGAACCGGCATTGAAACTGACTTCGCAAACCAACACTGAGGTTATTCTCACAACAGAAACTTCCGAGGAAGTCTCAGACGACTTTTCTTCATACTCGCTTCTGATGCAGTTAGTTAGCATCGCCGCTCTGCTCAGGTGCTTCTCGCCTCGCCCTCGTCCTACCCTCTTCTTAGGATGCTCAGTCACGTTCCTGCTCTACCTTCTGGCGACCGATCATAGTTCGCTTACGGTTCGGTCCTGCGGCACTAAGAACTGCCAGTGAGAGTGTGACGATAAACAATAGACAGATCATCATTGAAGATACTTTTCTTCACAACAACAATCACATTCCTAATGTGTATGTCTGTAGTTGTGGTTGCGAAATCCATTATCTCAATGATGATCGCCGATGGCCATTTAACCTTTTAGCCTAGCACTATTGCCGCACCACGTCTCGACGCTAAACGGGTCGTTGAACGGATGGTGTCGCTTATTATCATGATTTCCCGCTAGCTTGAATATGCCAGGAACCTGTGGATATGAATACAGAAATCCTCTGGAGAAAGTACAATAGGATTGTACACATTCCTCCATAAGCAGTACAGCTTCGACTACTTTGCCAATACATCGCATCATTAATCCATTTCATGGTCAAATTATTTAATTGGTGCTGCGCTAGGATACATAGCTATATTTTTTTGAATCAGCTGTGAAGATGGGAATTTAACAGTTCCATTTATGTGGGTGTAGCTATTGCATTAAAATTGAACGATTGTCAGACTGAGAACACTTGGCCACAGTGAAAGATGGAAAGACACAAATATTGGTTTTGTTTACCAGAGACTACAAAGGACTACCGTCACTCTTATCAAATGTGACATCCTCACAGCATATTTTTGAAAATCTGAAAGTGCAAATCGTTACAGTTAAACATACATCATGGATTCAGGTCGGGAAGGTTGTTTGTATGAAGTGAAGTTTTTCCATTAAAATCATATTAGGAAGCAATAATATGATACATCTGATATCTCATATCTGTTAGCAGTCTGTAGGCTTACTGTAAGAATAGCAGACCCTACAAGATGTCTGCCTTTGGATGTCTCAGTCGCGCTTAATGAATGATGCTACCCTTACCATTAAGAATAAGGTCTCTTAGATATATAGTACACTTGGTCGTCGCAAACAACCCGTCGTTGATAGTCCTCTTAGACCTCAGAACATGCAGCTTACGCTTCAAAACCAAACTCCTATGGCCAACAGAAAAATAAACACAAAGGACAAGCCAGCATGAACACCGCTCTTAACTGTACAAGCACCGCTTCTGTCTCCTGCGGAAGTTGGACATTCAAAAGTGTTCAAGGGAGCGGAAGGAGTAGCAGCGTTACCAAAGTAGTCTAGGTTGACTTTGCTACACATGTCCGTATTCTCATTCCTAGGCTTCAAGTGGTCCGCTGTCAAAGTGACATATGCGCACTGTTTAGGCTATTAGTATTGCTAATATTTTTATGTGTTAATACAGAGTTTACCTGGTCGACCTCCTCAAATAAGCCACTATTTCTGGAACTTTGAATGAGCAGAGCAAAAGTAACATTTAACCCATTCAACATTGCAACAGCTGTTGCGTTCTCCGGCTGTCTCAACCGACCCTTCATTTCTAGTGGTACCGAACAACTCCAACCAGTCTCGAAATTCTCCCAAGACAGCATTCGCTTCAATCCACCCCACCTAAAGGAACCAGTTGAGCTATAGTCTGCATCGTCATCGGTGAAGTACATATCGATGGAAAACCTCTCATCCGGCGGGCCCGCCGAGTTATTTACGAATGCGAAACGCAACTCGCCGCCGGTGATCGGAAATGGTGTTCTTGTGATATTAGCAGGAGTAAGCTTGTTGAGACACGAGCCAAGGTGGTTGGTATAGCCTTCCTGGATTTCTCCATTCTTGACTATATATGCATCTCCGATTCCAGTTGTCAGACGCGGAGGCGAGACTAGGTTCATATATGCGGAGGTGGTCCATGAAGCACACGGAGACGCAAGCAATACAAGAAGTATAAATATCGAAAGCATGACTGGTGTAAAAAAGATGGATTTATTAAAGAAGTTAGGAATGGGATTGAAAATCAGGTTTCATCTCGGCTAATGGGGCGAGGGTGGTATCTGACATTGAAAATATGTCAGTCACGTGCACGATTGGACGCTATGGTAATTGCGCTTTTATCATATAAAATCCAAGAGTTTTATTCTTCGAACCTATTGTCATGAAGACGTTTTTTCAATTCTATTGTGGAAATAAAATTTCATTTCTTTATGACTACTTAAACTATATCGAGATATATGGCTCTTGGTATCTCCGAATGCAAAATCTCGAACTTTGCTGTAACCCCCAGTTCTTCAACTCCTTTTTCTTCGAGCACCTCATATACTGACGTTGCAAACATTTGTACCAGCTTCTTGATTTATTGCTCATTGATAATAAGTGGTGGCGCAATAATACTGCATCTACTGCAGGTGAGCATGTATATACTGCTGCTCCATTGGCTAAACAGGTTCTCGCAACGTCTGAAGCAGTGCGGCGGCAATCCGGCTCTGTAGAAAACTCAACAGCCTTTAATAAGCCCAACCTCTTAATCTCTTTCAATCTAGGTACCAATTGCCTCAGCGCTCGTTCCAATACTTCGCCCATTTGCTTAGCATTGTCAAGGATATTCTCCTTAACTATCGTCTTCTGAGTAGCTAGGGCCGCAGCACAACCAATACCACCTTAGCGCTGACTAAGATCGCTGAGATAGGCTGATGTACGGCCCCTAGTCCCTTGCCGATGGTTTGAAGATCAGGTGAAGTATTCTCGAGTGATTGCCACACATGTAGCGTCCTAGGTCTGCCCATTCCGCACATGACTTCATCATCAAATACTAAAAGAGCGCCATGTTTGTCGCATAAGTCTCTGAGACGGAAGAGATAGCCCTTGGCGGCGGGTGCTGCGCCCAACGTTGCACCACTGATAGGTTCAACTAATATTGCAGCGACAGAAGAGGGACCGAGTTCTTCGAGCGTCTTCTCAAATTCTAATATGAATCTATTGACGTATGATCCTTCATCCTCGTCTTCTCTGCCGTCTCTCGTGAAGAAGCATGGAGATGAAAGGCTGGAGATAACAACGGTTCAAAGGTCTTCTGTCTAATTGGATTATAACCAGCCGTCGTGTATGTTGCCATGCTACCCGTACTTTTGACAGATGAAATTAAATCGTCCAGGATCGCCGTTGGAGACGTGAAAATGCCTGACAAGTCTGATGGCCGATTCAGCTGCTTCTGAAATTACACTTCAATGTCAGCGATCGTGTCCACTTAGCTCGGAGCTTACTTTCCTAGTTACCAGAGCTGAGAAACATGGCATTTTTAAATGCTGCATTACTTTGTTCGATCAGGAATTGCGCAAGTTCTTCCGCGGGCTCGTTCGTGAAGAATGATGTATGTGCAAAAGCGATATTTCGGGCTTGTTCAACAATTGTCTCAATTATTACGGCATGACCGTGACCTAGACACGAAGCGGCAGCACTGTTGTGGCCTGAGGCACACACCCTCATTAGCTAGCATACTTAGACCTCTCCCGTACGGAGAGCTTCCTTCCCTAGACTTTACCAAACCAAGAACCTTATTTCACGTTTTACGCACAGGAAC
>Ga0247810_10000233_pt1 | contig 81684 bp, 80 predicted proteins | sample UWRJL119311C1_FD_179918 | JGI IMG/M metagenome (GOLD analysis project Ga0247810, IMG submission 179918) | Plant litter microbial communities from Arlington Agricultural Research Station in Wisconsin, United States - UWRJ-L119-311C-1 | ecosystem: Environmental > Terrestrial > Plant litter >...
GGGGGGGTAGGGATCATCACCACTTGGCGATAGAAACAACGTCTTGTTAAAAAGGCAGCCTAGCTACTTGCTTATCACTGTAGGGCAAAGCCAGCTGTGGAGATGAGGGGAATGGGGAGGGGATGGGAAAATGAATGACCTCAAACCCCCCCCCCCAGGAAGGAGAAATGAATTGAATGAATGGGCTTGTCATGAGTGAGGGGGGGGGGCGAGTCAGTAGTGTTTATCTTTTCTTTTATTTGGTTTCTAACTCGTCTACTGGTTGGTTGGTTGGTTGGGTGGGTGGAGGATTTGTGATAGATGGAAGAGAAGTTGGGGAAAAGTTGGGAAAGTTGGAAAGCTCTGCTTCTGGTGAGAGGGCATGAGGTGAGGTGAGGTGAGGCGGTAGAGATAAGTGGCTATGTTTCATTGTTGCTTTTCTGCGAGGTGGTGCTGAGGGCTGAGGTGAGGGAGTATATGTGATGAGATTTATTTATTCTTCTTTGGTCGGGGTGTTTTGTTGATAGTGGTAGTATGTATGTAGGTAGGTAGGTATCTAATAAAGAGAATGGTTTGCGGGGGAGCGCTGTTTGTAGGTCATGCCGAGTTATGAAATGACACACACATGCACGCACACACCGTGACCCGCTTTCTTATCGGTTCTGAGAGAAAGTGAAGGTGAAATTGAAATTGGATCCGGAATTGAAGTTAGAATCTGAACCAGAAATGATATGAAGACAATATGAAGATAAAGTGAAAACAAACTCAAAACGTGCAAATAATCAACCCCAGATCACGGAGCACAACATTACACATTGCACTTGATAAGATAGGTATCATTAGGTTCCTTGCATCAAGTGGTCTAAGTTTCTAGTCCAATTTGCAGACCATATCTCATCCATGTACAAAAGGTGTTTGTAGAAAAAAAAAAGTCGCAGCGCCGCAGCGCTCAAATGTCCCTCCTACTCCAGAATCCAAATCTTCAAATCGCAAGCCATGATACGCCCCCAAAATAAACAGCCATGTAGCCGCGGGAAATAGTACATCCGCTCTACCCAAATGTAGTTTCCCCTTCCCAAAAATCCCCTCTAGTGGTAGCCTTATCTAAATGCTCCCCCTCTGAGAAATATGTATACTCGGACAGCGTCTTGTAGAGGATGATACGATCAAATCCCCCCGCGGCTGGCCAAACCTCTCTGAAACCTGCAGCCGGTCCCAGCCTGACCACGCTCGATAATTCATAGGCCACACGGTCTAATCATATCCCCACGCCTTCAAACTCGCGCATCATGACCGCCATCTGGGCCCGTTTCGCCGCCTCGAAAAGCAGCGTGTGGTCCTTTAATAAGAGGGAAGTACCATCGTCTCTCGCCAAGGGTGCTGCCGCATGGGATTGCTGTAGCTGCGGAGCGGTGGTGTCTGCTTGCTTGGATGACTTGGAGGAGCGGGTGAAGTAGGTGTGTTGGTTTTGTTGTTTTTGCAGAGAGGGCGAGGAGAGCGGTGCTTCCATTGTGGCCGGTCGTGTGCTTGGGAAACTCGGGGTATTGGGAGTTTAGATGGGCGATGGATACAGTCTTGTAGCGGTGGGGAGCGTGATGGTGAGGACAAGTGAAGAAGAAAGGAAGAGTTGCAGGAAAGATGTAGGAGAAGTTCCGAAAGTATAGTGGCTCTTTTCCGACGACGATCCGGAAAACCCAACTTGTCAATCCTGACACCTCGGTAGTACTCAAGTAGCACCGGTAGGGTGGTAGGAATGGTGGGTCCCACAGGCTAAAGTGAGGCGGAACGGACAGGATCGAGAGGATGAGAGGGGAGAGGGTGAATGTTCTCGGGGGGAAAAGGATGGTCACGTCGAGAGTAAAAATGAGAGTGAAATGTGAAGGCTGAAGATCTGGTCCAGGACAAATACTATATGGTGGTGGGAGGCGGTAGGCGGAAGGCGGTAGGCGGTAGGCAGACGGATGCAGTTACAGTTACGGTTACAGTACATGACTGCTGTACCACCGGGTTGTGAACCGACAACGACACCGACTACAGGACAGTCCAGTAGGAGTCCAATGGTAGTGCAATGCAGTGTAGTGCAGTTCCCAGTACTTTACCTACTTCACTTCTTATCTACTATACTATACTATATTTACTGTACCATACCATAGATAGTCAGTAGTGTGAGTTGAATACTGTATTGTATTGTATTGTATTATATGTGAGCGAACGCAGCGTCATGGGAATCCATCCATCCAACCCCACAAACACACCAAACCCCCCCAAGCCCTGCGCAGCCCGAGAGTTACCGCCTTATCGGGCATGCGGCCAATCACCACCATTTCCCCACACACCCGCCCGCATCCGGCAACGTGGGCGCTGAGCTGAGCTGGGCTGGGCTTCAACACCATGACATGACCCACGACAGGTGAATATACAAAGATGAATCTCAACATGCACACATCAATACCAACATCAACTAGCACGCACCGTACTGACAGTCACCAGAGTAGCAAATATTACGAGTACAAGGTCAGGCCATCAATAGGAGCGGATAGTGGAATGCAACGGCACTGGTGATGGTGGTAAAGATGATGATGATGATCGAGTCAGATCATGGTTGGATTAGGGGTGTTGTGGTGTTGTGGTGTTGCCGTAGTATTAATATTATTGGTGTTGTTGGTGTTGTTGTTGTTGACAGTGGTGGTGGTACTGTACCATATAGGCCCCTCAGCCCTGAGGCTCCCCCCAAGATACAGTGATGGTAGGGGTAAAGCTGGTTGCTACCCTAGGGGGTCTTGCAGTGGATACAGGCTATATAGCCCCCTGAATGATAGGACTGATACGGTACTGGTACTGTATTGGTGGTATATCTCACTACCGGATCCCCTAAGAGTTGGTGATACTCTACTACTGTATCCTCCCTGATCGATCTCACTCGCCCCCAACTGTATGAGCCCCACCCCAGATCCCTCCCGCCGTTGCTGCAGGGCCGCCACCTCTACCGTCCAATCTACCATCCACTCTCCCGTCCACTCTACTGTATGTACTACAGTAGTACTACAGTACCACAGTACCCCTACTCACAGCCTCGTGAGCCCGTGCCTCGTCTCGCGATCACAAAAATCCCATACGCGATTATTCTGCAACGCGCAGGTACGCAACCCAGATTCATGCAAGATACACCCCCCATTCCATCCACCCTCCATCCCAAACTCACGATGCCCTCCAAAATATCCCCAGCCGAGAGCACCGAGCAGCCGGTACCATCTACTTTCCAGCGGCAGTCTCGCAAGGTCACCGATCTCTTCGCCATTCCCGCCCCGGTCAAGAAATTATTCGATCTGGTCCCGATAACAACCTACGCTCCCAATCCCCTCCCTCCGCGAGGGCCGACCTCGATCAAGATACCCAGTCTCTATGTCTTTACAACGGAGAGTGATGCGGCTGCGGGCAGACCATCTTTCAACCCAACGTGCCTCAAGTGGCAGGTGAGTAAAGCCGACGAGCAGGCCATCTTTCCTCCAATGCTAATTAGGAAGTAGACCTTTTTAAATATTGCTGGCACCCGCCATCGTCTGGTCTCCTCGAATAATCATGCATCTCCGACTGGATCGCTGCCATTCCTACTACCGGCGGGAGAAACGGCAGACGCATCCCAGGAGTCGATTCTCCCTATAGCCGCCAACAAGCTGGTCAAGTATGTGGCAGATCGTGGGTCAAAAATAAAAGAGTCTTCCAGCATGCGATATGAAGCATATCAGGCTCTGTTGGACCACCGCATACGGCACGCATGGGTAAGCTTTCCTTCTGTATCCTCCCTTGGTACATAGTCCTAACAAATACAAGCTCTATACTCTCTACCTCGAGCCTCAAAACTTCTCAACCGTCGCATACCGCTTCTATGTCGCACCCACATCAACGAACCCTCTCGTCCGCGCCTCAATTTCCCACGGCCTTCGTGCGGCAGCCGAGGAAGAGCTTTTAAAGCACAGTTCCATTATTGACACCGACGACCTATATAGTGAAGCAGACAAAGCCTTCGAGGCACTCTCGATATTATTAGGGGACCACCCGTGGTTCTTTGGCAATGAAACCCCGGCCTTGTTTGATGCGAGCGTGTTTGCATATACGCAATTGCTGCTAGACGATAGCCTAGGGTGGAAGGAGAAGAAATTATGTACTGCGCTGAGGCGGCGGGACAATCTTGTACAACATCGAGCGCGCCTACTGGCAAAATACTTTGGTGGAGCGAATCAATAAACGATAGCTAGAATCGTAGTGATCCAACGATCCACCCTCCTCCGGAAACTCTCTTCTCCGTATGTGTGATATCCTGGGCGTTTGTTGATGCCCAAGCCTTCATTCTGACAGCTCCCTCCTCCTCCTCCTCTATACACACCGCGAATAGTGATTGCAAGGCTCACCTTTGGTCATTGCTGACGAACGAATGCTTGCTACGCACGTTTTCGATAGCTCCAGCTCCAGCTCCAGCTCCAGCTCCAGGAAGGTTCCGCAGACAGATGCTGCCCAGCTCTCGGCTGGTAACAATCCGGCTTGTCGTCCAATCTGGGGACGCTTGGCGCAAATAACCTAATCGAGCCTCTTCTTAACTTGCTGGGCCAGACAATGTTATTCGCTGTATTTGGCGCGAGCGAACCAACACTGCGTACTACTGGAACCAGCGTCTTGGTCCATCTGGCAGCGTTACCTTTTTGGGGTTCCCTTCGTGAAAGTTGGAAAGGCTTGGCTGACGATCTTCGCCTCGGCATTTGCGGTTGTTGACTTCTCCATCTCACTCACCACATTGCTTTTTTACCTCCAAGCTTCACAGCCTCAGATCTCGAGTCTAAGGATCTGGCCAAGAGGCTACCTAACTCAGATGCGGGCAACTGACCAAGCAATGCAAGCTCCATAGCTCCAATAGCTTGCCACTGACATCAATGACTCTGTGCAGCTTAGAGCTATCGAACGCCCAGGTTTCTGGATCAAATGCATACGGTATTTTCTGAAGGGCGGTTTCCCATGGTAAGAAGTGACTAAATAAGACACGAACTTGGCATCTCGTTCTACAGCTAGAATGACGATGCCAACTCTTGGTGAAGCTACTTTCTCTATTTCCCTTATTGCATTTGGTGCTGGCGAGATTGCTATATAAGAGATCTTTCTCCCGGTTATAGATTCTCTTTCTTTCATAACCATAACAATACAACTTCAGTTCTAATAACAACTGCAAAACAACATTCAAAGACACATCTACAGATATATAAGCACATACACACGCACAACAATCATCATGAAGTTCACCACCGTCACCTCTACTGCCTTGACCATGGCTCTCACAGCCATCGCAGCACCAACAGACTATACACCCCACGGTGGATGGGAGAGTGTTGATTACCCCGAAGGCACCGGTGCAAACCTTCCACACTACCCACCACCTCCCGGGGGATGGGAGAGTGTCAAGTATCCAGCTGGAACTGGCGGCGATGCTGGTAAGGACGCTTCATGCAAATCCTCACCATTCGTCTTCACCAGCACATACAACGTCATTGCTACCGGTTCCGAAGTCCGCAATGGAACAGTTTCAGTCCCAGGTCCTGCAGAGGCTGTCGGATTCTTCAACTACGGAATCAACAGTGCCGAGGATACCATCTGCTACGTATGTCTCACCTCTCTCCCAGGCTCATACTCGTACCTAGACTAACAGAAAACAGAACATTACACTTCTCAACGTTGTAGGCGATTACATGTCTCCAGCCAAGACCGCTACACATATCCACCAAGCGGCAAAGGGTGCTTCAGGACCACCACGTATCGCCTTCCCCAACCCAGTTGGTGACGATAAGCGACGTGTATCTGTGGGATGCCTCACTGGACCGTTCCTTACGGGTGTTTTGGCTGCCGGTGTTGATACCGGAGTTGGATTCAAGGTTGAGCAGATTGAGAAGGACCCCGCCGCATTCTTCACCGATTCTCACACCAAGCTGTTCTCTTTGGGAGTTGTCCGGGGACAATTAGCTTAGATCAGTAACGTCCTGAATGGATTTATGACGGCTTTACAACAGGGGACGGCAAGATAATAATCGGTGGTAGAAAGTAATGGTAATCTTTGAGCTGATACAAACTGTCCACGGTCGATAGATATGTACCTGTAAATATATGACACGTCCACTTATTAAACACACTTCTTTCTCGTCCACCATTTTGTGACTTTTTAAAAAAGCAAACGTTGAAGATTGCCCAGCGAGATGATTTCGATGGGGCTAAGCAACCCTCACCCCTCCCCCTGCCCCTTTTCTTTATCTATATCTCATGAGTTCTCTTACAAGTCCTGAGCTGATAAAGGGGGGCGCAACTCAACGTGGAAGGTAGGGGCATGGCTACTTAGTTGAAATATACATGTAACGTCCATCCTTGCGTGCCGAGAAAGCTTGTGTGCCAACAAGAGGTTATGGTTTTGGAGGTATCAAAGATTGTCTATATAAGCATATTAAGTTATGCTTACTTTGTTATTATTCTCAAGGTGTTTTCCCTATAAATGTACTAAACTTAATAGAAGAAATATTATCATTGTAGCAATGCTGCTATTGATCATCTTATTACTAGCATTAGGATTTGCTTGAGCTGTTCTTCTCTACTTTAACTTGACTATTTCGTTGCTAGCCTCGTAGTGTCCAGCGAGTGCTGTGGTCATGCGACATTGCCTATATGGAATGATCGTGATTCCCAGCGTCGAGAGAGTCAACGAGAAACGACTCATTGGCTTGTACGGCACAAAGTGTGATCTGGTAGCGTATGCTTGTATATTTTGTAACCCCACACTCCTATGGAAGACCCAGTGGAACGGCTCAGTCTGGAGCACACATATGACTTATCATTAACACGGTTCTTCTTGCTGCTAAATGCTAAATGATCTTATACACTAAGCTCGAGAGAAGCAATTGAGCGTGCAGAACTTTTCTTCCCTAACTTATTCCCAATACTCCAATTAAAGCCAAACTATTTCGCGGCCCGTGCCTCCCTACTCACGTTATGTTTCCATACCTCTCACTCACCGCACCGTTAATCCTATCCCTGTCACTCGTCCCTGTCCTTGTAGAGCAGCACCTCGGCGCAGCTAATACCTGCTTTCCAATATAATCCGCTGGGTCAATAATAAATTTGTTATATTATTTTGCGTATATACCAGCATCATCTTCAATTTCGACAATGTTAATCTGAAGGACTTCTAGATTGCTGTCGTCTTTCGGCACAAGGTGGTCGAATATAACACCATAGTAATCAATCATTCTAGAAGGTCGACAGAGTGTTAGGTTTGGAAGCTTTTCAAGAAATAAATATTGGTAAGATATTTAATCACATACGGTGCCTTGTCTACCCAACCTTTATTCGTCTCTCACGACCATATCCCCAACGACATTGTGCCGTACGTTGCAGTGATATATTTGCTGAAACGCCAGCTCTGCTAACTTGGGTCCGCCAGGCATTGGAAACTCTGGTGAATAGTCGGTAAGGTGCCATGACACGCCTGGAAGAAGCCTTTGAAGAGCTAGTAAGGGACCTTCGATGTGGATTCGAAGCGGTTGCCCTAAGGGGGGTAGATGGAAGGGATGTGGGGGTATCGTAACGCATGGTGGGATGTAGAGTGGGAGGGCCGGTTGATCTGAGGGCGGAGGATGGAATTTGTGGACATTCAAGCTATGCTGTCTGTTGGTGACGCATGGAATATTAGGAATATCCATCATGAGTTGTCCGTGGGATACTAATAATTCAATAAGAAGACGTTCGAGTCAGCCACAGCCCTTGGTGTTAATGATTATATAAGCTAAAGTCAATCGTATCTTGCCAATAATATTATGGGATATATAAAGGCAAAGGTTGATTTAGCACTAATCATAAGCAGCTAGTACTTTGACTGGACGTATTGATCGGTGTGGCGATCTTGCATGAATCCTGTACGCCATAATACTCACAAAGCCTGATAAAATATCTAGTGTTGAGTTTATGATCTAAGGCTTAGGTAAGACCGTTTTTAATATATGAGAAGTAATAGAAGGTTGATGTTAGAATTATAGTAGAGGAGCTCTGTTTCAGCGTTAATAAAGACATTTTATGAACCAGCCGTGTGGGCGCCGACATGAATAGGATTATTTCAAAAAAGTGGTTGCGAGTACTCAGGGGTCGATATATAATACATTTTATACTATAAATCTTAAGAGATATTAACGTATATAGTAGAAGTAAACACTTGAAGTCAAAGTAATTGTCTTTGGTTCTGGCACAGGGGTTTTTTCGCTACGCAGGGATAGACGTTAGACTACTTTCTATCGTGCAAGTTTGTTCACATATAAAGAACTGTATTTTAAAAGTATCACTTCAGACGCGGCGGTAGGGTGAAGTAAGTAATGTGATTGTGGTTGTGATTTTAGATTTCATAGCGGTTCATCTAAAAAACAAACTAATTGTGTTTTCTTACATTGCTGAATGTTGTCTTTTGGTGGGGGATTGTGCAGCGCAGTCAAATGCTGTCCCTTGCTATACCATCCATACAGACATTCATACAATCAAAAAAAGGTAACGGCTTGCTTGGGTGTATGCGTAACCATGCCCCCCAAGACCATTTGAATATTTGCAGAGATCCATGTCATGTCCTCTACATGCGGACTCTTACTTGTCTTTTCCCCCTCTCTCTGTTGCTCTTTTCTTTTTCTGGCTGGCTGCCCTCTGCAGCCGTCGTCCCCTCCCCTTTTCCATGCCCGGGGCCGTTTCCCCATCTCATCTGTGAAAGGCGCTGATGAGGATGGGGAAACGTGCATGGTTGCTTGAGTGAGAAACTACGAAATTCGCGCAAATGGGTCATGCCATCTCGAGGGCAAAAAAGGCCTCGAGGGAAGGGGGTAGGATTCCCATTGCGGTGCCGCGGATTCGGCTTCATGTGGGCGCGACAGGAACCGGCCTGCCGCGTGGTGATTGGAGTGCTTTTTGTCGCAAAGGGGAAAATAGCCGGAACGAATGAACGGCGCGCTAAATTATTCTGGGGGCGAAACTATGTGCGTTGGCATCATAGCCTCTTCCGAGCCCTTCGTAAAGGCCAGGGTCGATCATCGACGGACAACGACACCGTGACGGCGGGATGTCGATGGGTAGTATTCTTCCTCGTCGCCCGAAGAGCAGCAAGAGGAGGAATCATCACTGTAACCACAGCGTGAGCCACCGCAATCGAGCTTGACGCGATCGCCTCCACGGGTGATGCCGTAGCGTTCACAAGAGCAGTTGGATCCGCTGGAGCTGAGGTCGCTGAGCGAGCTTGCTGAGGATGGAGAGTCGCTGCCGGAACGGGATGAGAGGCTGGAGCCGACGGAAGACGGTGGGGACGCGGATAGATCGTAGTCGTAGTTGTCGTACAAGTCGGCGGCACCGAAGCGGCTGGTGAGCTCCTCGACAGTTGGGGCACCGTAGTAGTCGGACTCGAGGATGTGCTTGGTGGCGTGTGGTGAGACTGGCTTGGGAGACTTGATCTGGGACACGGAAAGGGGTCGTCCCTTGGGGATGTCAAGGTTCAAGCTGCTCTCGCGGCGAGATTCTCTTCGTGAAGACGAGTGCTTGGACGAGGAGGAAGAGTGCTTGGATGACGAAGAGTGTCTTGACGAACTCTTCTCCGAGGAGTGGTGTCTCGACGAGCTGGATGACTTGGATGACGAAGATGACTTGGACGAAGACTTGCCACTTGGGACATCGAGGATGTTCAAGACGCGGCCGGTGGTGGGCTCGGTGGTGGATGCCTGTCCTGGATCATGGGAAACGTGATATCCGTCAATGATGTAGTAGTACCAGTATCGTTGTCCAGCTTGGAGAGTTGCACCTTGGAATCTGAATGTTCCCTTCCATGCACCTGACTTGGAAGAGCTCTTGTCCTTGGAAAGTGGGAGTTGGCCGGCGTAGTTGTCCCATGAACCGAGAAGATGGACGGTCTTGACGCTGGAAGATGTGCGCAAAGCAAATGATAATTGAACGGCTGCCATTATGAAGATTGTGTGTTGGAACTATTTTATTGCAAATTGTCGTTAAAAATTGATTTGATGCAGATATGTTCGAGCAAGAAAGAGCTAGTATGTGTAATGGGGATATCGATGGGTTAGGATGGTAAAATTAGGTAGTTGACCAGCAACGAGTTTTGAAAATTAAATGATAGGAGGTATTATGGTGAGCACAGCTCTGGGACGGAACAAAAACAAAAGATAAAAAAAAGAGGACGAAGATGGAGGAACTAGCTCTTGAAGATTGACTGCTTGCTGAAGAGGAGAAAAGAAGAGATTCTGGATTGGGGATTGAGGTTCTCTTTATGGGAGGCCGGCCAGGACGGCCTGGCAACAAGCCATTGCTCACCTTGCGAGTGGATAGGTATTTTGGTCATGAGGGGAAAGACAGACAATTGGACAACCTCTTGGAGATCGATATGCAGCTGACTATGCTGATGTCTGATGTGCCTACGCGCCGGGACTTGCAGCTCGAGTTGCGGGAGCTAGCACGGTTTAAGGGTCTGGCGACTAAATCCCAGCAACCTGAGCAACGATCATATTCACCTTAAGCGAATCGGATGATTGAAAGCTGGTATAGAACCCCTCGCTTATGCACAGACATAAACATCCACCCAATTGACATCTTACTTATGCAAGTCAAGAGATACAGGGAAACAGGAAACACACCGAAATATTGTGTGATCAGATTTCAAGTTGTTGATGGAATATGGGATCGCGTTATTGTAAGTTGACGGAAGGGACTGCCGTACCATGCTGACTATAATTGCGTGTTGCAAGGATGAGAGCACCACTTGCATGCCGTTGACAGCAGCACTCCAGTCTTTCTCCGACCATGGCCTTGGTGAAGCAGGCCAGATAGAGTGCAGACTTGGTGTTGCACGATAGAGGATGAGCACAAGGAACATGCTGTAACGGTGTATCAAGCAACGTTGAGGAATTGGCCTGGAATTGGCCAGCCCTCTGAACCAATTGTGATGTATGTCTCGGTGGAATCGTGAGACTGGCGACGCCGATTCCTGATCCCATCACCACAAAAGTCTTATATAAGAGATAAGAAGTAGCGGACCCTCCATTTAGAAAGCGACGATGCAAACAGATGGAGCCAGCAGTCGACGGAAGTTTCCACTAGAGATTTCGAGTATGCACTCCCTTTCTCCCGTCCAGCGGCTGTGGGGTCCATGTGATGGCATACTTCTACTATATGCAATGTGATAAGAAACTCTCCGAAATCTTCAGGGTAGGAGGCCAGTTTTGTGTGGTGGAAGAGAATGCGATGGTGTATGCAGCATTCTGGACTGTGTTCCCAGTCATGCTGTACGTCCTATAGACTCGGCGGGTATGTGTTTATGTCATTGCTTAGGTGCAGGAACCAAGATATGACAGCAGTGAAGAGGTACGATGGCCGATTTACTTTTTGTACTCGATTTCAAATAATCTGATAAGGTGAATATTCGCCGATCATGCCTGAGCACTACTTCGATTTTGGTGATGTCCTTTGTTAAAACTGCTTGCTGAAACCTCGCCTATGAAACTCTTTCATCACTAAATACAATAATGAATCAGTCTCGGAGGACATGAGGAGAGTACGCTCATTGTTTGTAACGACAACGGTGTTTATCATTTAATCAGGTATCTGACTTGTAAAAATAGTGCGTTAGGTTCGGTGTCACATCGATGCCAGTGTACCATGGCATTCTAAAACAATTATGTGCCCACACATGAAGACGACGAAAGATATTTACAACATAAAATAATGCTGACTCAACCTTAACATAAAATCCGATGAAAAGGACATTGCCTTTTTTAATCACCTCAAACTTACCTGTTGATATACTCGAATGATATGGTCATGTGATATGATCACATGACCCAATATGGCCATTAAGTACAAACACTCCCTTTGTATGTAGTTAATACAACAAGACGATCCCACTGAACTATAATGAGCAATACGCTATTACAAGCGTGTGGAGCCCCGTATTCAGAATGATCTCACTCCAATAACCATGCGTTTGGCGGACCGACACTTACTACTGAGTTGCACCATACTTCAAATGGCCAACCTGACTCTCCTTTTCTAGGAAACTGGTTATTTGGTTCACTGACGGTAGGATACTAGTACCATTTCTTCATGCCTTGAATCATTGCACTTGCTGAGATATCAGATATTTAGTACATACCGTGGCACGGTCAGAAATACTGTTGAGAACGGACGTAGAATATCACTCATTGTGTCAATCCACTTGTTAAGGCTGTTCAACAATTCCAAGTATTGTGCAGCGCAACTTGTTAGTTGATCTTCTTATATAGCTTGACACTTTTAGTGGGCTCACGATTTGTCAGTATCAGCTGTAGTTTAGTCGTAAGTGAACGATGTACTAGAAGTTAACCCCTTTTGATAAGTGGAAACCGGGTCGGAAACAAGCTGTGGTAGAGTTTCGCATATCTATTTGCATAACTCTCGGCTTTTGGGTATGTTTATGTAGACTCTCGGCACCGAGCGAGATGTTGGGTACGAGGTCTGATTATATAATATTAGCAGTCCCGGCGCTACGTGGCTCCATGAGTCCGTGGAAAGCTTTTCAAGAAGAATCTGTGCTCGCGTTTTGGTTAACTCCGCCACCAGCGTCATCATAGCAAAACAAAAAGTTAATTCCTCATCCTGGTCCGCTACTTGCAATCCATGTCCCATCGCGACCCTCTTGAACCCCCTTGACCAGTGTCGATTGTAGACGCAATGACTCAAACAATCAGTCCATGTGCTCGCCATTGCTGCCAAATCAACCATGTCAACATCAGGTCCCAGCTGAATGCTCGAGAGCAGAAAAAGTCTTCCAGACCTAAGCAGGGCGTTGCGGCGTGTACAGCGCCGCGGTCAGTACTTACATTGCACTCCACTTGATCCGAGAAAAGTGCTCCAGGATCATCACTAGGATCTGGTGGCAACGAATCACTCGCCTCAATTCTTGCAGTTCTCGCTGAATAATGCAACCAACCTATCCATCAAAATCATCAAGCCTCGGCCGGCAAGACGAACCGCGCTGCGACAAGCTTTTAATAAGTAAAGCCGCTCTCGTCCGTAGTGGGGCGAAAATCTGTAGCATCATAACAAAATTAAAACATCCACTACCTACTCTGTATAAAAGACTCCACGCCCCCCTCCCCGTTCTGAGTTTGGAGTGTATATCTCAATTGCTATCAGTTGCACCAGCGGTTGATAGTCACCATGAATTCCGAGGATCTTGCCATGAGGAGGAATGAGACGGATGCCGCCTCGGGTCTGAACACTCGTCCTAGCCACGAAATCGAACGCATCTTAACAGCCTCAAGCACCTCGTCGTCGGGAACTGATACTTCTGCAGCACGACGAGACCAGACGATTAGCCGAATCTCCACCCAACGAGATTTGGAACGCCATCCTACTGTGCTTGAGAGAGTTCAAACCTCGAAAAGTCAACATGCGGGGACCGTTGGACGAACAATGACAGGCAAAAGTCGAGAGAGTCGAAGACCACTGCCAGAAATGGGCCTAGGAAAGCCATATCCGCCACTATTGCCCAGCCAGGAAGAATATGTCGTCGAGTTTGACGGCCCTGACGATCCATTGCACGCTCAAAACTGGCCCACAAAGAAGAAGTAAGTTTTCAACAATCTCAATTGACAAGTCATGTAGCTAATCGGTCATGATTAGGCTTATTACTGCCGTAGTACTGGGTTATACGACCCTTGTTTCTGCATTCACATCTAGCATATTTTCTACAGCTACACGGGTAGTAGCTACTGAGTTCGGGGTCTCAACTGAAGTCGGACTGTTGGGTCTTTCCTTCTATGTATTAGGATTCGCACTTGGCCCCCTCTTTTGGGCACCTTTCAGTGAACTAAAGGGGCGAAGACTCCCCTTGGTCATAGGGATGTTTGGATTCTCCATATTCCAAATCGGTGTTGCAGTTGGAAAAGATCTTCAGACAGTCTTGTTATGTAGATTATGGGGAGGTAGGCAGCCACTGTCCCCTATTGAGAACTCACTTTCTAACATTCCTAGGAATCTTTGGAGCTGCGCCACTAGCTATCGTAGGAGCTGTTTTCTCAGACATGTTTGATGCTCGAACTCGAGGTATGGCCATTACTGTGTTCTCAATGACTGTTTTCTCGGGCCCATTACTTGCACCGTTCATTGGTGGCTTTATTGTCGACAGTTACCTTGGTTGGAGATGGACTGAATGGTGAGTGCCCTCCCTCATTTACCTTTCCTGAACCTTTTCTAACATTAAGCAGGCTCGTTGCCATCATGGGCTTCGCTTCCTTCTTTGGATGTTTGTTCTTCCTCGAGGAAACCTATCCACCTATCATCCTCATCTCTAAGGCTGCGGAACTACGCAGACGGACGAAGAACTGGGGTATCCATGCCAAACAAGAAGAAATCGAGGTCGACTTCCGTGAATTGCTCACGAAGAATTTCTCTCGGCCGATGCGTCTCCTCTTCACCGAGCCAATCGTGTTTTTACTCTCAATATACATGGCCTTCATTTATGGGCTGCTCTATTTGTTCCTAACGGCCTATCCGATTGTTTTCCAACAAATCCACGGTATGAGTGGTGGTGTAGGAGGCCTGCCATATTTTGGAATGATCATCGGAATGCTTATCGCTGGTATTTACGTCATTCTAACTCAACCAAGCTACAACAAAAAGCTTGCTGCCAACAACGGCGTTCCTATTCCAGAATGGCGTCTGCCTCCCGTGATTTTCGGAGGAATCGCATTCGCCGGTGGTTTGTTCTGGTTCGGATGGTCTGGTTATAAGGCTGAGATCCATTGGATTGTACCAACACTCTCAGGTCTCCTCACTGGATTCGGACTCCTCGCCATTTTCTTGCAGTCTTTGAACTATCTCGTGGATGCTTATCTCATGTTCGCAGCATCTGCTATTGCAGCCAACACCTTTCTCCGCAGTTTGGCAGGAGCTGGATTTCCTTTGTTCTCTCAATATATGTTCAAAGCACTAGGCGTTCAATGGGCTGGCACGCTCCTTGGATGCGTAGCCGTTGTAATGGTCCCCATTCCGATTCTGTTTTGGAAATATGGTCAAAAGATCAGAGAACGCAGTTCATTTGCACCAACGAAACCCTTTCAGGCTCCAACTCCGAGCGAAGGTGATGACGCGCCTCTTCCTTCTGTGGAGAAGACTGGAGACGAGAGAGTTTAAGGTTTCAGGTATAAAGATATTGGCTTATTAATACTTAATACTTGAGTTTGGATAGAGACTGATTGCTCAGCACGGCGTTATATTGTAGCAGAGAAGGATAAGAAAGATGATACCATTGGCTTAATATCTACTTGTAAATAATAATATCAGTCTCTTGACTGAGAACAAATCAAAACGTTCAGAAATCTTGTTGAGACTGCACTGTGAAAAACGTTAGGCATATAAGCTTTGGTTCATAGTTCCATCAAGCTCGCTGTAGTCGGTTTTAAAAACGTGGCACTTCAACATTTTGCCATGTTCAACAAAATGCTAGTATTGAATAAATGGCATGACCTACTGAAACCGCTTCCGAGAGCAGCTTTAGGTCTCTCACAAGTACGGGTAGTAGCAAAACAGAACGCAGATCAAGTAACTGAGCTCACAAGTCTTTGAACATCTAGTGTAGTATTATCGCACTCGAAGCAAAATATTTAAGCTCTAGACTTTGGCATTGAAGTTCTTAATTTTCAATAAACATAGACCTACAAATTCGGGGTGGTCTGTGCGCACCATTCACCAAGATCCGGCTAACGGTCAACGACATCGTCACTTTTGGTTAACAAGCACCGCACCACTTTCCTACACAATCGAATCAATGGGACACCTTTAAGAACTTTGAAATAGTCCACCAGAGATGCGTATACTAACCGATATACACATCTGCTAGATCATCTGTTATTCCTACACTCTTTTAAAGGACAACTAGGAGCTTGCCTTAGCCTGCCTTTGGTGGGGTAATCTATACTTCTGTCTCACTCAACACCAGAACCAAATAGGTCTCTACCACACAACCATTGCAAATATGAACGGATCTTCGAACACAGCAGGAGGCTTTGAAGATGATGAGTTGCAAATATCCCTTGCACTATCCGCGAACCGCAGAGCGAACAACAAACCACCAGATGCGAGCAATAGCCGACGGGAGGAGAACGTCAAGGACAAAAGATCCGAGGAGTCACAGACATCTACCAATGCTGCACAGAAGAAGGCAGATGGTCGAATCGGCCAATATCAAGTCATCAGGACTCTAGGAGAGGGTTCGTTTGGGAAAGTTAAGTTGGCCACACATAACATAACTGGTCAACAAGTGGCTCTGAAGATTATTGCGCGGAAGAAGCTCATCAGCCGAGACATGGCTGGGCGGGTGGAGCGTGAGATCGAGTATTTGCAGCTGCTTAGACACCCTCATATCATCAAGCTGTAAGCTTAATCCAAGAATCGCAAAGCAGATCTAACCACTAACATTGATGTCCAAGGTATACTGTAATTAAGACACCTCATGAGATCATCATGGTCCTAGAATACGCCGGAGGAGAACTTTTTGACTACATTGTACAAAATGGCAAGATGAGAGAGGATGAGGCCCGTAGATTCTTTCAGCAAATCATGTGCGCTGTCGAATATTGTCATAGACATAAGATCGTCCATCGAGATCTGAAGCCAGAAAACTTGCTCCTCGATGAGAACCTTAATGTCAAGATCGCCGACTTCGGTCTCAGTAACATTATGACAGATGGAAATTTCTTGAAGACGAGCTGCGGAAGTCCCAATTACGCCGCACCAGAAGTCATAAATGGAAAACTCTACGCTGGCCCGGAAGTGGATGTCTGGAGTTGTGGTGTGATATTGTATGTCTTGCTTGTAGGAAGGCTTCCCTTCGATGATGAGCACATCCCTTCCTTGTTCGCAAAGATTGCAAAGGGCCACTATGTTGTTCCTGCATACATGAGTTCTGGGTCTGCAGCCTTGATTAAGAAGTGCTTGGCCGTCAACCCAGTCAACCGCGCAACTATCGACGAGATTCGACAGGACCCGTGGTTTTCTAAAAACTTGCCTGCATACTTGCAGCCTCCCGTGGAAGAGTTTATCGATACTGGTGTTGATCCTGCCAAAGCTATCAATTTTAGGAGTATTGCACCTAACGCAACCCCGGAAGTCCAAAGCAAATTGCATGACCAGGTAACAGAAAAGATCAGTAAGACAATGGGATACGGAATCAAAGATGTGCAGGAAGCATTGGCGGCAGATGAACCGTCTGCAATCAAAGATGCATATTTGATTGTCAGAGAGAACAAGCTAATGCAAGCAAACCGTAAGTGATGATGCTTTCCAGTGCCAGTGGGTGGTTACAGACTTTGCTTCGATGACCTCCTTTGCATTTAGTAATGCCCTGGTTAGGAAGCAATTTGATGAGATTTACTAACTTTATCTCAGCAAACCTAGCGGATGACAAAGGTCAACTTCTATTCCAAGCATCTTCACCTCCAGGACCTTGGGAGGAGAGCACCAACCTCAACAGCGCAATGGCCTCGCAACCATCTTCTTCTCAAGCTACGCAGGATGGTCAGTCTAGTACAGTTACACCCGCTCGTCCAACTTCTCTCGTAGATGCTATGTCGCCAGTCTCCTCTAGTTCCATCAATACAGATAGGTCGGCGTCCGCACCCCGCCCATATGTGAGCACTATTGGTATACTGCCCAGCAGCTTACCTGCCTATCACAAGGCGTGGATGGAGGCTCGTAAGGCCGGAAAGCCCACAAGTAACTTATCGAATTCGCACTCGGAAGATCATGAACCACACGCGCAAACTGATGCCGAAAAAGCTGAGACTGCTCGCCGGCTGAATCCTCACTCTCGGAACCAAAACAAGATGGATGAGGCTAGCAAAAGAGGAGTTCCTGGTATGACTCCGGTATCAGCACCTAAAAAGACCAAGCCCACTAAGTGGCAGTTCGGCATTCGATCTCGTAGTCAGCCTCTCGAGGCAATCGGCTGCATCTACCGTGCCCTTCAGAAGCTTGGCGCAACATGGACCATGCCAGAGACCGAAGAGACTGGAATTGACGGTCTGAGCATAGAAGATAGGTATGTTTAAAACCCTGTGGTCTATCATGGAGCGCAGCTAACATTTTTCAGGGATGACAATGGCGACGGCAGTGGCGTTTCTCTTCATCACGCAGAATCTATGCACAACAGCTCTTCTGTTGGTCGTGAGAGCTCTTCTTCTGGTCCTAAATTCAAGTTCAAGGATGATAAGATCAACTACAAGCTCCCATTAGATCCCTGGATTATTCATGTTCGATGGAAGAAAGGGGGCATGTACGGTCCTGGTGTTGTTCCTCCTGGATCAACTCACTCATCGTCCATCGATCTTCGCCGCCAATCGATTGCCTCCTTAAGCAGCACTGCTGGTTCCCTTCCTTCTCAAGAAGTATCGTCCCCACCAAAGGCTACCGAGGTTGCCCCCAAGGATAGTGTTGTTATGCATATGGATATCCAGCTCTATGAGATGGAGCGGGCTGTCTACCTAGTTGACTTCAAGTGCGCTGGATATGAGAGACCGGATGGATCGATGATTGAGGATAAAGATGTCACTTCGCCATTTCCATTCCTCGATCTTACCTCCGATCTGATCATTCAGCTCGCCGAGCAAGAATGAGCAATGTATCGGTACAAAAATTGATAGTTTTGCATTGCATGTTCTTTTTCAAAGTGCGAACGGATTTAAGAAATTGGGATTTACTATAGCATTGTGCACAGATGGAATGGGGTTTTATGACAGCATATGGAGGCAATGCATTCAAGACCGACTGGGCAATATCATTTAAGGCATATGGAAGATTTCGAGCGTGGAGTTAGTTTAGGTTTGGTTGAATACCCAGAAGGACTATTTTCCGGTCTCTCTTTTCCTTTCGTTATGGAAGATGGGTGGTTACCGTTGCCACCACACTTTGTATGTAAATGATGGAATCTATGCTTACCTTTGATGTGGTCAGTGGCATTTGATCATTAGGTATCTTGGCAAATGGGAAAGCACCTTGTAATCATCTCAAACATATTATTTTAATTCTGTTGGTAGTGGAATGATTCTCGCTATGTTTTATCACCTTTAGTCGACTTGGTCCGTGATGAGATGAGCTGATCATGGCTCGTTATAGAATATCGAACTGCAGCTCGAGTGCTAACATCATATTACAGAGAATAGATCTACTAAAGGGTAAAGCAACAATTTACCAGCTCAACACCCACTTACATAACAGAATCAGCTCCAATATCTACCTACAGCTTGCTGAATCACCCCCCTCCTCTCCATAGACATTGAAACTATTCCAATCTTTAACGAAATTCTATTTGCTCGTTCCATGGTGATTTGTTCACGTTCAGCAGGGCCGGCGCTATCAGATGAACCGGATACGGACAGGTACAGGTCTTGAAAAGTCTGTCTTTGACCACGTTCGCTACTTCCCGATCACCAATTCGTGACGGATCATCATCTTTGAGTAAGATTAAGTTGTTCTCAGCCCAGGTAATTGGAAACGATGGCGGGGTCGAGAGATAGGTTTCAGATGGTGGTCTTGGCCTGGGGACTCTAAATCAAACATTGGTTTCGCAGACAGAGGCACAAATTCATACCTAGCATTCAGGCAACATGTCTGTTTAGTTAACTGAATTTTTTTTGATATGCGTCACATGAAAAGAATGTAGGCTTAAATCAGCTTTATTACGATGGAAAGAATAGTAGGCAGTGATTCCATTTGCTAAAAAGTGAGTTCGTAGCAAGGGAGGGTGTGGTATACAGAGGTTTACATGGAACCAGCAAACGCCATAACCCGAACGCCAAACCTTTCAAAGAGACTATATCCTTTTCATAAACCTACAACCCCAGGATTGCCATCAGGTTGAGTGCCTGGCGAAGTATACCATCTTGGCGAGCATAACTTGCAGGCTTAGTACCAATCTGCCTTGCAATGACCTTGTGTTGTGACCTTGATTTTTATACTTTCTTTATTTATCTTCTGTCCCCACCGTTGTTCTGATCAAACTGTCCTGGTGGAGGGGGAAAGCCGGAGCCAGGAGGTGGCGGCCCACCTGCAGGAAATCCGCCTGGAAGAGGAGGGGGGAATTGGAAGTTTGGAGGAAGTCCGCCCGGAGGAGGAAATGGGAGGCCACCGGGTGGAGGAAATGGAAGGCCTGATGGAAGGCCTGGTCCACCAGGGAAAGGTGGCATTGGCATTCCACGTCCGCCGGGAGCTAAACATTGTAAGTTTGGAGGTTTAGGGTAACAGGAGAGGAAGGAAAGGTGGTCTTACGAGGTATCATGCCTGGCATACCGGGCATACCAAATGGTGGCGGTGGAACGCCTGCGAAATATAATTAGCTGGCTGTTATGTGCAGTAGGGCATGTAACAAACCTCCAGGAAAACCAAACGGTGGAGGCATCATTGGCGGTCCGCCTGGGTTCTTGCCTAGCATGGGATTCGATGACGACTGTCCTTCTGCAGCATATGAATTGGTGATAGAGTCGATGACAGACTGCGCCTTCTCATGTCCGATTTCTAGTGGCATAAATGAGTAAATATAGCCTTTCTACTTTAGGGAAGGGAGCCTACGTTGATAGTAATCGACAACGTTCCGAAGGTGGTTACGACCGCTGTTATGAGCTTTTCGGACGCTCATCGAGTCGTGTGTTAAATAGACATCGCAGTAATCACCTGCAGAGAATCAGTATAAGTTCTGATAGCTGTAACGTTAACCTCGTAGAAGCGTGTTGCTTGGGTCGCGAAGGCTAGAAACTCACAAAAGACTGTTCCAAAAGTTAGTAAAGATTCCAAAAAGTGAATCGCACAGGTCAATAATTACATTTCGGCATCTTGGGAACAACTGGATTGTAGAGACTGCTGTGTGATCGTTGGAGGTTTTAAGACTATGCTGGAGTTGGCAACGGGTTGGGGTCAAAGAATCGGAAGTTCGCGACCAAATCACGTGCTAAATTCAAATATCATAATGGCCACGAACTCCTTTTCTACGCGACATGCCCAGCCATAACTCCAGATTTGACAATTCAACACCGCCCAAATATAGAGAATGGCCAAATCCCTATCGCTACTGTACTCACTGTACAGCTTCTGCTTATTTCTGGCCATTGCAGATGCGCTGAAATTTGACATCGAAGCCTACCACCAAGGGGACTCGAGGGGAACTAGATGTATTAGAAACTTTGTTTCGAGAGATACGCTGGTCGTCGTTACTGCTACCGTTGATGGATATAAAGGTGATGGAATGATTGTCAATATGCACGTATGTTAGATCTGTGTATGTTTCGAGGAAACCTCGCTGATTAGAGCCATCTAGATTAAGGATGCTGTTGGAAACGAATATGGACGCCCGAAAGATGTTGCTGGGGAACAGAGGATGGCATTCACATCACATGCAGATGCATCATTCGATGTGTGCTTTGAGAACTTTCTCTCCGGTGGTGCGCCAAACCCAGATCTCTATTAAGAATTTGAAATCCTGACAAGTTATTAGCCCAGGCCGTTAGACACGCTTTCCGACATATCGAACTAGACATTGACATTGGGGCTGATGCAAAAGACTGGTCAGCAGTTCAAGCAGACGAAAAACTGAAGCCAGTTGAGACAGAGCTACGACGAATTGAGGAGATGGTCAGTGAGATAGTCTCTGAGATGGATTATCTACGAACCCGAGAACAAAAGCTCAGGGACACTAATGAGAGCACGAACACCCGCGTAAAATGGTTTGCATTCAGCACTATGGGCATGTTAGTAGCATTAGGAGCGTGGCAGGTTATATACCTGAGAGCTTACTTCAGGTATGTCGACCTGGGTCTAATTGTAAATGATTAAATGAGAACTAACACATGAACAGGTCAAAGCATCTTATCTAGTTTTCCAGCGATTTTGCAACAGGTCGGCGCAGCATGGCGGAATTCAAGGGCAGGAACCAAATGTTTTACTAGCACACCAGATACATAATGAGAATGAAGTGACAGCAAAAGTGCGGCCACCATCACCCAATAGCCATGGGCACAAATGAACCCACATAGAGCCAGGAACCAAATTCCCGCTACTTAGGTAGGAGGGATCAACTCTCGAGGCTTAAGTATACTTCTCAAGTGTTGTTATCAAATGTAGTACAAATGCGTAGGTCACGACCACCGAAATCTATGAGTGTAAGATACAATCATAGATGCTCGAGAAATTCCATTTAATATCGAACCTCAACATTAGGATCACTCCATTCAGTTTCTACTATATCTCTACCCACATAATAAAGTCACTACTACAATGCGGCGAATCGCCATGGCGACTTGCTAAGTCACAAGTGGTCCTTCTGCTTCTGCATACTACGGCTAATCAAAACTTTATGAACTATGAAGTAATCCGAAGCTTGCACAGGAATTTGGCTCCAGCCATAATCAACTGCTGATCTCCATCCTGTTTGCAGGTGCATTTCTTTTATTATTTTCACGTTTGTACGTGCGCGTGCTCCATATGGTTCTCTGGGAGGCTTTATTAAGAACCTACTCCATCATGCTCCTTCCCCTTCCAGGAAGCGGTTCGATTGACATGCTGAGCTGATTTCCATGCACGGGTGTGCCTGTGGGAAGGCGTAACACGCACATATGTAATGTTTCCTGTGTATTCTTCCTTCCCGATGCCCAAATCAAATCTAGGATAAGAAGGGTATGCTCATCTAATATTCAACTCATTCTTAAAATTCATACATTCACCCATCATCACATTCAGCAATATTAGCCTCATTGACATATACCTCAACTAACTCTATTGGAATACACTCACCAATCATGCTCAAAGGCTCAGCAAGAACCTTCGGTGACCTCCATTTCAGCTACCTCCCCGAGGCGAAACGCCCTGCCAATCGCTGGCAGCAGATGAAAAAGAAGTGACCACCAGCCTATTCTTTATATATGAAATCCACAAGACATATACCTCTTGTGGATGCTGGCCATATACTTACTGGGAGCAGGTCTCTTTCTCCTCGCCGATCCTTCTCGCCAAATACCAGCTTTGAGTTACCATACCGAACCCGATCTCCTGTTTGCTCATCATCGGACGAAGATGAAAAGATAGAAGTCGGAAATCGAGCAAGCCGCAGCCCTGCACCAAGTCCAAGCCTAGGTTCATGTACAGACGTTGAGTGAGTTTGTTCCAATATACTGAGAATATGAGGTGACCGCAGCTCAAGCTTCCTACTCACAGCTGACCATGAAACTTTTAGACCTCACAACAAGGGGATTGACCCAGCATGCTATGTCGATAATCTCGATCTCGACCCAGACGCTTCCTCGATTTCAGAAGGCCAGAAGTATGAACCTGTACGTGATCTTGAGGCTTGTTTGGCTTGTTTGGCCACGTGCGAGACAAGCATATCTACATTGCATGACTTGAAAACTAATGTGGGCAGACTATGACGACTCCAACTTCAAGCCCTCGTATATTAGATTTGGGCCTTTCTACTCCACCCCCTGAGTATGTATAGCTGCGCCGAACATAGATATATCCTAACCTCTAAACCTTAGGGGATATATGGATGACTTCATCACTGGAGTCTTTGTAACCCTCGACGATAACGGAGAGCCAGTCTTTCCAGATGATGAAGACGATAAAGTTCCCAGAGAGAAGAAGGCAACGCCATCCGCATTTCTCTTCCTCGGTGACAATGGTAACTTCAGTGTTCTGAAAAAGGAAAACGTCAACGCTAATGCTGGCTCCCATACTAAAAGAGAGTGGGATTCAGAGGGCTCTGAAGAGGGCGACCATGGCAGTAAGATGGCAGCGTTCAAGGAGAAACTGTTACTCGAAGGGGTCGGATCTGGCTATGCCGCCGATTTGCCTGGTGGTTATGGGATTTTTCACAGCAAGGCTAGCGGCAAACGAGTTTTGTGCTATGATTGATTCAAATTGTGGAAGAGTTTGGCTTATCTTGATAACTGACAAAACGGCACACTTTCGTTTTCTTTCTCCCATTGGGTGTTTGCATCCCGCTATCAGTCTTACAAATAAGAATCGAACTTTGTTCGGTTGGCCTTATTGAATTTTATCACAGCTCGTGACAAGACTTTCCAATTATGACAAGTAGTTTTTGAAAAAGCATGCGATGTTTGGCTTTCTTTAATTATTGTAAACTGACTACCTTGGGATTATATACGGACAGCTTCACCTGTTCCTTTGATGAGTCTTTCTGTAAGCGCCCCAATCTTCCAATCACCAATTACTTATTTAATCGCATTTCGTGTACGTATGGCAGCGGGATTGTGTTGCTTGGGCAGCGCTTTGATTGAGTACATAATTGGACGGAATATACATGAAATTTGCGTTTACAAGTCAAGCACTGACTACAAATGAAAGGAAGAACAAATCCGTGTAATGACGCCCCTGTTGACGCAACCCGAGTGCTTCCAGAGGAAAAAAAAAGCCCCATGTAAATGGGACCAGAAGGCAGAAACAATTCAAAAACGAACCCAACCCAACCCCTTATTCCAGGCGGAAAAACCCTCATCAGCCATCCAGAAGCATGCTGCTGTCGATATTACTATCGTCCATATCTCGCTTACCAGCCATAACACCTCCATTACCGTCAGAATAATATCCTACTGACATTCCACTCTCTCGTTCAGTACCACAGAGTCGATATTCTCCATCCTCTCTTCTCTCAATGATATTTTCGTCTAGAGCCCATTTAGCCAGCAATCTATCGACACCGAGTCGGTTCGCCTCGCCCTTTTCCATATGTCGACCAACATGCTCAGTCCAATCGTCCCAACTCCCAGTGCCTTCAAAAATATTACTACAGTCGGTCTTTGGGCAAGCAGATCGCTGTGGAGGCTGTCTTCTAATGACAAGGCAACTTGCTTGCATTTCTTTGACGTGCGTCTCCCACTCGAGTTGCAACTTAGAGTCGCCTTTGGCTATTGCCTTCTTGATTGCAAAGGGAGCATGCATGCGACGTAAATGCTGAGTGAATAAGTCCTTGCGGTTGAATTCGTTACCTTTTCCTTCGACCGTACTCTGTGGGCAGGAGGAGCAGCGATAGTATGTCAGGCAAAGATGTTGCGAAGCAATGTGGCGCTTCCATTCGTTTTTAGAACCAAATGTACTTGTGCAACCAGCAAATGAAAATGCACATGGGAAAGGTCGAGTGTGCGCAGCTGCAATGTGCTTACGAAGAGAGGATGAGTCTTTGAAAGGGGCGTGGCTACACATAGTGCACCGTGTATCTTGTTTCGGGCCTTGTTTCTGGATTGATCGGCGAGGTTTAGGACGTGATGCAGGTGAGGCGTATTCAGAGTTGTATAAATGATCTTCACCATTTGAATCACCCGGATCCTGCGAAGAGATCGACTCCTCTCTAGTGCTTCTCATACCTGGAGATTCGTCGTCCGGAATATGCGAATGATTGCGCTCACCAGCTAGATGGTCATGGCTAACGTGCCGAGGGTGGCTCAATGCCTTAAGCTGCTCAGCTGCCTCATGCATCTCAACCGAGTCCTCAACGGCATCTTGGTGCTCAGCAACAACCGGCTGTCCTGGATCCTGATACATTACTTGAGAAGCAGTTGGAGTGTTGAGTAGTAAGGGATCTTGTTGCATATCTTGTCTAGATGGCTCGTGTCGTACCATAACTGGTGTAGATGCGGCCGCTTCTCGTGCTTCGAGAAGAATTTGCCCATCCTCAAGTTCTCTGCGAGTAGCGGCCTTGCTAAAAGGAGATATGCCTCCAATGAGATGTTGATATTCTGTAGTCATGTTATGTGAATTGACATAGCCCAAGAAACAGCAGGTTCGATCAGCAGCAATAACGTTCCAAATAGCGATCGGCATGGAAACTAGTAGGACAGTAGGTGGTCCATGGAACATGCCCTCAACCGCAATTTTGGAAGCAGCAACGGGAGTGTTATGGAGCCACTGCTTGAAGCTAGCCATATCTTGACTTGGTTCTCCAAGGAAAGTTGTGCAAACCAAAGCTCGCACCTCTTCAAATGTAAGCTCAGAGCTCGTGTTAACTTTGATGCCATGAGGTTCGACTTGGCCTATACCATCAGGAGCACCCAGTGGAGAATGAGAGCCAGGTCCTTGCATACCCAAGGGTGACAAGGTAATGCTTTGCAAAGTTCCAGGTGTCAAGGTGAAGCAGACCGGCATCCGCTCATTAGCTGTCGCAGCCTTGCCAGAACCATTCGAAAGACCGCTATGTTGCAACAGGCGAGAGTGTTTCTGAGATATGATTTCCTCGTGAAGTCGCTGGATACTAAAAGGGCGTCCATTGCCCAGTTTATTCAGCGCCTCAACGAGGTGTGAGGTAAATGAGCGAGGGCCTGCTTCGCGTGTTATATGCTCAGGAGTATATGCAGCAAGGGCCTGCTTAACACCATGACCACCAGCTGTACCAGCATCGGCTACTGCACAGCTGTCAAGTAAAAGTAGAATGTCAGATTGAGCATCTTCGAGAAGGCATCGAATGCCTTCCCATTTAAGTCTGGCTGAGTCTTCTCGAGAATTACTAAATTAAGGTCAGCCTTGTTCTACTCAGGCTGTGTCACTCGATGTCCTACCATGCCCAATATAAGTGATGATCAGATCCAACGAAACCATAGCCAGCATAATATACAATCAGGAGGTGGTCAGATCGCGCAAATTCGATATGTTGTGCCATTTGCATTGTCAATTTGACACTAGGGTTTGGGCCACTTGGTATGCACCAGGACTCGGTTCGATAATTAAAGCGCTCACGGAAGACCTTCTGAAGTTCGAGAACATCCTGCTCGACACTCAGATCTTCCTCCCATCGTAGTAGGAGAACCGAGACACTTGTGTATGGTGATCGATTGGCTTGCGCATACAGTAGCATTGCTGCGTCTTGTAAGTGACGGGCGAAGGACTCGAAGTCGGTGCGCTCAGGAGGAGGGGGCACATCTTGCAAAGATGGCATAGTTTGGTAATAGGCTTGCGGAGAATGCTAACATGATCCAATTAGTTCAAGGTTATTTGACGCAGATTTGATAATGGACTTGCCTGCTCAAGGAGAAGTGGTGGGTTTTCTGCCATCTTGGGTGCGAGCCTCCTCTTTTTCGAGCTGGGTTCAGACGCCATATTAACAAGAAGGTGTGCTCGTGCGCACGCAGTGTACTGTTTTAAAAGTATAGCAGCTCTGGCTTTGAAGAGCGACCAATTTGTCGCGATGTTCAAGTGGTGGGTAGGCTGTGTTGATGGGTTGTTGATTGAGGAATTGGGCAAGGCTGCAAAGCCGTGGACTTTGAGGCTGGCGATCAAATCGGTTATAATACTGTATGGTGGCCGAGAACTGACAAATATGCAACAAGTCTACCAAGATTTTTAGTGTGCTTAGGGTTTTTAATGCACTCTGTGGTTATACTTGAACTTAACCATAATTTTTACGAAATGCAGGTTGCGATTTCTCTGTGAAGACATATTATATCTTATCGATTCCAATGTAGTCAAATCTCAAAAAGATATAGTTACTGCTGTCTCACTATGTAGGTTTTGTTTCATGTCCTCTACTGTGCATTTACATGCATGTCAGAGGTAGGCTGACTAGAATTTGTAACCCTTGGTCAAGGCTGAATCTCTGTACTATAGACTCGGTGCTGAGTTTCCAGGACGACTTCTTGAAAATAAATGGTTATATAGTACTTAACTACAAGTCTGAATCTTCTGATATATCTATTGAAGAGAAATATTACATTACATTACAATACTAAAACCACAAAGAGGTTAATTGTCCCCACATGGGTCATCCCGTTGTTCCACAAACTTCACTTCTTCATAAGAATACCTCATGTCTTTCCAGTTCCGGCGAGGAAGAAGCAGAAGTTCCCCACGAGAAGCTCTTGAAGTATCTTCTGGTAGGTTTCTTTTTCAGCCCATAGTATATTGTGTCATATCTCACAGGTGCGTAAGCTGAATGACAAGTACGGAAGACTATTGCAGGTCAGAATGATAAGCAGCATGGAAAATCTGCCGTCGTGAATAGTATTAAAGTGAATTCTTTGACTAAGCAAGACGAACTAGAATCTGTACGTTTCCCTTTGCAATATTGACACGAGGATGCAGTCAGGAATAGAAAGATTGTGGTAATGTAGCCTACTCCAACTTTTACACGTATCAAACGAAGTTATATATCATAGATCTTCACACTAAGTTCTTGTTGAATAATCTTAATAACTAGTCGCCTAGTAAGCTACTGATGATAGGGACGATGTTATTGTGACTGGCATGACGATTGGCGAGGTTTCATTCATTCCTCAAAGCTGTGGAAACGTTCGTGTGCTGGCATCGCAAATCCAGGTAACGAAGCTCCACACTGGCCGCACCGCTCCAAATAATCACCTTCCTCATCATCATCCTCCCATTGTGCATCATCAATCGTATTCTGTGTTGGGTATAGCATATCCTCAGAGCCTTCTACGATCTTAGCAGCGTCATCGCCAGCACTTGGCTCAGCTTGATCTGATGGACTTTCTTCCAGAACTAGATCCGGAGGAATATCTCTATCCTCAACCTTCCACTCTTTCAGAAATGTCTCTTGCCGTTTGAACATCTTACTTATGTCTCGACCACTACCCCCGCTATCTTCACTGGCTGCTTCTACTAGATTGGTGACGCAGATGTTTATGAGACTTAAGTTCCACCCTATATGAGGGTGAAGTCGTCGAAACATTGGCACAAGTGCTTCTTGAACTAATTTTTCGACTAATGTAGCAACATCGTCCTTGAGGTTGAAGATGAAAGCCGGTAGTGGCATTGATCTTGATATCCTGTTGAAACTCCGCGTTCTCGTACCATCCGCATTTAGTGGCAGTCTTGGCCTAGTGGAAAGACGCACTGTCTTTGGATAAGCAATCCATCTTTTGACGCCACCCGACTCGAGGTCCTCGTCATCTTCTAGCAAGTCTATATGCATTCTGTTGACCAAACTTGTGGCTAGAATTCGCATCTCTTTTAGCACTTGAGACATAACATCTAGACGAGTGTACGAGTCCTCGATACTAATCTGCACAGGCACTCGCCGCATTTGTTGGACTTCAGTATCATCGACACCATTGACTAGTTTCCATACCTTGGCCCCAATTCCACGCTCCACCCCGGGCCCGGCTAGTACATGGTCGAGTAATTTCGAACACATACCAGGAAAGAGCCGCACGTCTTTGACGAGTACTGAATCTTTCGTCCACTCGTGCGTCGATTCCATCCCGTGGTCAGGAGTACGCGACAGCACATGATTACGAACTAAGTTGGTGTTAAAGTCAGCATTGTTCTAATGAGCATCATTGGAAGCCTGTATTTGTAAGTCACAACAGTAGACTATAAGAAGATATTCGAAGATGAACAGGGTCATAGAGCAATTGCGAGTGACACAGATTTACCTACTTCGCTGCGCCATCTTGAATCCTATGCCAGGGATTTTTCCAATTTCGTGGCTATCAATGAACTGCGTTACATTGCTCTCCGTCTTGCCTTCGATGTTATCGGAACTATTTCCACCGTCTCCCATGTATGGTGGAAGAAGTGTTGTTTGTCCTCTCGGCTTATTGAGATTTCCTACTAGCTTAGAGAGGAGCTTGTTAGTCGATATTCCCACCGTTGCCGTAAAACCTCTTGCTTCTTCTAGGCTCATTCTCAAGTATTGCGCAAGGTAAGACCCAAGAATCAATCGAGTAGTCAAAGTGTCCCGGTAGGGTGGTAAGATAAGGGTAGACTGTGCATCTGGCGGGTAACCATGGGATGCTATCCATGATGCATCAAACTCAAATCCGATAGTTGGATCGTCTTTTTTCAGCTGAAAGAATGATCTAGTGAGATCGTAAGGGTTCAATAGTGCCTGATTGTAGTCGACAATATCCGATACATCCATAAAAACTTCATCAAACCCAAGTCTTTCAACCTTTCCACTCCAGGTAAAAGATTCCAGGAAGCTGTACAACGTTTTGGATGCATCCCGAAACCTTCCTAGTTCTTCTCCCAATACTATAACAACCTCTGGGCAGATTCTTTGGGCATCGCTGATCAGTTGCAACTTGCGTAATCCCCTGCGCCTAGCTTCATAGTTGCAAGTCACGATGATTTGTTTCTTGCACAGGGTTTAGTGAATGTGGACTTGAGGGGAGAGTAAAGGTTACCTGTTGCACAGCCTACGTCTATCAGCCTCACGTTGCATATGGAAAGCTGAAAGTGTACTCACCAAAGGTAAGTCTTTCAAGGCTGGATTCTCGTGTTCAAACACTGACGCGTAAAAGCAGTCGTAATCCTGGTACTCAGGCTTATTAGAACAGATAAACAGTGCACCGGGACACGAGACTGCGGCTGTGCTGTGCTTACGAAATGGATAATAACTCGGTTATCCTTTCTCCTAGGCGGTATTAAGTCCATCTAGTAAAGTAGGACGGTAGCGAAGATGATAGGAAAAGGCAGTTTATGACTCTTGAAACATGTCCATTTTGCAACTACTACGTATACAGAGCACTCGCTGGAGTAGCACGAAGGTGCGTCCATAACATCGTAACCGGCGGGAATACGGCGTCTAAATTAACAGTGGTCCCACCCCACCCCTCCCCCGCTAAATCGCGCTTAATTAAGCTACAACCAACCAGGAGAGAATGACACTCTAGATGGAGGGTCAGCGGCATGCAGCAGGATCTCGCGAATAGGATCGCTAACTCTTTCCTCCATCCTCATGGCATTTTCTTATCGTCCTTGGGCTTCCTTTTTGTACCTAACTCCATCGCGGTCACGCATTCAATCTCTGTCATAGGAGCCTCCTGTGTTTGTTGCTCTTGTCACCATGATTCGTCAACACGTAGCGCCTATTCCCATATCAGTCTTCATCGTGAGGACTAGGTATATCCTATTCGTTCCCTCGGCCGCATCTGAGGTCTCTCAATCGTAGCGCCCACGCGTGGGGAGGCAACGCCTGAGGTTTTGCGGTTTGCTGGTTTGCTGGTTTGCGTCTTGCATCTTGCATCTTGCATCTTGCATCTTGCATCTTGCGTCCTTCGTCCGGACTCCGTACTTTATTATGTAAACACTGTATGTGAGGTGTATATGATTGCTATACCACGCATCTATAGGTGTGCCTAGTTTGGCATCATTACTGGCCTACAGATCAAGCAGGGTTTGACGACCTCGCCAATACCAGCATGCCATGCCTGGAGTATATGTGAGAAGACTAAATTCATACCTTGACGCTGACGCTGCTGACATGATTTTGCGTCAGCGCCACCAAAGTACAGCATCGGACAGGCAGACCTGGCGAATACACCTCAAGATCGATGTGTCCGGAGGATCAGCATCGTCACATCCAGGCGATTGGAGCACAGAGTTGGGAGCCTCCGGAGTGGCGCTACCCAACGCGTGCGATGCCAATAATCTGAGCTATTCCTAGCGATCCCAGAAAGAATCCCACCCCCGGCGCTTCCTGAAGCCACTCATCAGTCACTAACAGCCAACCCAAACCCATACCCTACCCCAACATGAGTTTTTATTAAATACCTGCTGTGCAACCGGCGCACATCTCCTCATTTGAGACCAGCTGCTCGAAATACTCTCCCAGTCGCCATCGCGCTTAGATTGTTCCATGTCCCGCCGTCTTATATCACCTGCATAAGGCTTCCACTGGGGCGACTGTTCCACTATTGTTGGCTGTCGATCAAAAAGCTTCGATTTATAGATATTCGGTACCAACATCCGGCCCTCAATACATATTTCGTCCATTTTCCATTTTCCCTTTATCCATACCATTCCAGACCAGTAGGCCTCAGGAATTCCTCAACCTACCCTGCCTGCTCACCATCTTTCGTCACACAAGAACTTGAGCTGCCCAAGGAGGCATATTGCTGCTGACCTCACTTATTGGGTTGTCTACCTGGATCGAGGTTAGAATGCTTGCTCCGTGCAGGCCATATTCTTCAGTCATGTCTCTTACTACACGACAATCGTCTCCTCCCAAGCGGCCGAGGTTATCTCTCCAAATTAAAGCTCCTGAAGTCAGCCAAACGATCGGAAAGTCTTCGACGGCCCTTAAAGCCGATATTGATCCAGCGTCCCCTACGGCTTTCAATACTCTTTCCAATGCCTATGCAATTGCGATTGAGAATGCTTCCCCTAGGACTGCTCGGCCGCCTATAGGACTCTCTACAGTTGCAAAGCGTACTTCGCTGCGGCTCGAGACTAAGCTAACACCAAGCGATGGCTATGTGCTGCCATCTCAACGTACTCAGACTCCTGGACCGTTTGCCATTACTTATCCAGACACTCCAAGTTCAGCTTTCCCAGACTCCACTCCCGTGACCGCTCATCCCCAGGCCAAAGCACTTTCCTTAACATGCACATTTACCCCTCCACAATCCGCCGGGTCTACGGACTCTTCACAACAAAAGATCTTTACCTTTGCAGCAAATACAGCACATAGGGGGTCAGTCAATTCTCCACGGACTCCAAGGAGAAGGGCTACAATTGGTAGTCAGTTTCACGCAGCACCATATACACATCCACGAACTCTTCACAGCATTCTCCGTAATTCACCACTTCCACCACGGAGTACTATGACACCTGGTACCCCAACCCGAATGTCAATAAGAATAGCAAATCGCGCCAACAAGAAAGTTGGTTATAACGATCCCCTCACGCAAACCATCATTACCAATAAATACGTCAAGTCTCATATTGATCTTCTATCTGAAGATTCGCCCATCACAAATGACCCTGATAGTGCAAATTCTGATTCCCTAGACCAGACAATGGAATATACTGGGGATGAGACACGGGACGGTGGCCATACACCTGGTCCTTTTGAAGAAATGCGACGGAGAATGGCAGACAGTGAATTAGAAACACCCGCAAGGCGTAAGCGCAAGCGTAGAGAGAAGAAGCGTAACTGGGAATGGACTATTACCAGTACAGATACAGATGGAACAACTGACGCAGGTCAAGAGAACGTGCCCGATGTCGAGATGACCGATAAGACGCCTGTAACTGCTATTAAGATCGAGAAGACGCCCAATACGGCAATCTGGAGGGAGGTTTCCGTCACAGACTCGGAAAATTCGGAAGCTGAAGAGAGGAGGTTCTGGATTGAGAGCGAAACAGGCTCGGAGATGTCGCTGGACGAGAGGCCGGGGACTTCGCAATCACTCTGAACAAAGTGAGGGTACTAGGCAAAATAACAAATAAGAATAAAGCCATAAAAAAGGCAGCAAATAATTCCAAGCCTCGTGCTCGTGCAATAAAACTTAATCACATTTTGTAGGGAAAACAGGGGGAAAAGCTCGGCATGGTCTTACTTATTATACCATGAAGCATAAAATCCAGCGATGAAAGATTTCAAGTTTATAAGTGAGGCTCAGCATAGAGAAGCCTAGATAATCATATTTTCTTGTGCGATGAAGGCATCTCTAGTGTATACAACGAGCGCATAACATAAAAGCCCTAACACCTACAGATTAACGCCTATTATTTCCAGGTATCATAAACTATTTTTTTGCAGATTCCTGGTCTGGCAACTCAGGTACCTCTCTTCTTGAAACTGCCGCCCTGCTTTGGCTGACTTCCAAAAGCCCGGCGTCCAGGTGTCTTCTTGTCACGACTCATGCTGGCTCCTAGTGTCAGATCCACTCTTGGTGGTGCGTTGAAGCCAAATCCTTTGGCAACCTTGACAAGATCAAGCTTGTGTACGTCGAAGATTGTTCGTAAGGAACTGTGGAAGTTTGTTAGTGAATTCTGGTTTGAAGGCCATATCCCTCAGTTGATGATAAATGCACTTACTGGGATGCATATGCCTGGAGATAACTCCGATAGCCGTCCTTTGCGCTCTTGTTGAGATAGTAGTTTTGTGATATTAGCTTCTCCAGCTGTGATTGCACGCTACGTTGAATACTGTCAGTGCCTGAACATATAAAAGTTGGGGCGAAAATAAATAGACGTTAGGCCAAAAATATCTTCCAATACATTTTTAAGTATTCCGGGAGTGACTTACTTGACAATTTTCTTGGCAGGAAAGTCAAATTCAACAACAGGAACACGAGCGGTCTTCAAGTGGGCGAGGAAGCCGACTTCAGAAGGTTGAAGAAACATCAAAGAGCGGCCTTTTCCATTGGATCCCCGGGCTGTACGGCCAACACGGTGGATGTAATCACGAGGATCATCAGGCGGATCGAATTGTACGACTATAGCGGGCAAGGTCAGTGGTGTTCTAGCATTTAATCGCCGGATTATACTTAGGAAATTCGATTCGAAAGAACTAGGAGAAACTTGGCAAATACAACTTACTCCAATCCACATCTGGAATATCGAGACCACGAGCAGCAACATCAGTGCAAATCAGTGTTCCTTGTTTCGCATTGCAGAATTCGAAGCTGATTTGAAGTTAATGAAAGGTATTTTGGAAGGACTTTTGCTCCTTACAAGGTGTTTGTTCTCTTTTGTTGCTTAAGCTTTCCGTGAAGCTCGAGGACTGGGAGATCGATAAAGTTAAGCAACTCAGCATGGTACTTAACACATGCACAACTTGAAAAGAAGACAATGATTTTCTTCTTCAGGTTGCGTTTTAAGAAAGAGAATAACAGCAAAAATCTGAACCCTGTATTAGCGCCATTTTGGTGATAAATTAATTATGAGTTACCTTTTGTCTGAATCACACACAACGTATCCTTGTTCTAAGCCTTCAACTGTGCTGTGCTCCTTTTGTGCATCAACGTTGATGAACAGAGGCCCAGGTCGCAAGGATATACGAGCAAGATCTTCAACCTTAGTTGTTTGTGTTGCAGAAAACAACAGTGTCTGGCGCTCATCCTTTGGTAGAATCTTCACAATTTGTCTCATCTCATCCTCGAAACCAATCTCCAAAATTCGATCAGCTTCATCAATAACCAAAGCCTTGAGGTTTTTGAACACAAACCCCTCAGTATTCTGCAAGTGATCCAATAGACGACCAGGAGTGGCAATGAGCAGATTGACACCTTTAGCCAGTTTCGCAGCTTCTGCACTCCTGTTGGCTCCACCAATCACTATACCATATGTTTGAGAATGATACTCCATAAGCTCCCGTGCAACACCAAATATTTGAAGTGCCAGTTCTCGGGTAGGGGAGACGATTATGACTCCAGTGCCATTTCGTGGTTTGAATCTTAAGGAAGAGAGCAATTCCACCGCGGGGATCAGAAATGCCAAAGTTTTTCCAGACCCAGTCTTCGCAGCTCCCAAAACATCTCTACCTGCAAGCAATGGTGGTATGCCTCTTCGTTGGATCTCCGTCATCGTCTCGAATTTCATGTCGTCAACAATAGCTCGCATTGTCTTGTCGGAAAGGTTTAACTCGGAGAACTTTTGCGCCTCTTCTCCCGAGGTAGGAAGTGACAAAGTCCCAACTCCATCCATTGTGTCTTTTGCCAATTCCTCCTCGTCGTTTTCATCTACTACCTCATCTTCCATAACATCCTCTACATCAGCCTCGGGCTGTATCGTTTCCTCCACCTCAGATTTCTTCGCCTTCTTAGTTTTTTTCGAAACTATTTCAGGGGTTGGGACATCTTCTTTCTCGACTTTAGAAGAGCCGTGCTTTCTTTTCCGCTTCTTGCTCTGCAGTTCAATAGAGTCCATTTTTGCGTGATCTCTGTTGGAATGCACCATTTCGTATGGTCTGAAAAGAAAAAGGTTTTTGACGGGGCGCGGGCGGGGCGGCCGCCATCCTCATGGTCACATGGTATCGTCCTCCACCCCGCTTGTGTAGCGCATTATAATTCCCTCTATTCCCGATCTGACAATTGTGAACGTCGAAAAGCATAGCAGACAACATCTGGTGTCACAATAGAAGTGATGTAGCACGGCATGAAAGCCCTGCGCACCAGTCCCTTACATATCAGCCTCCATAGATACTATTTTATAGGTGATTAATCATTTCGGATGCTTCTGTTACACACTTATATTCCTACGTTCCTGGCTACCAAATAGTCTCTAAGTGTACTTTTTAGTTGCTCAAATTGACTGTAACTTAGTAAGAAATAGTGCACAAGGCGAAATGGCTTCAGGGGCTAAGCGAGATGTTTCTTGTTTCTCCAATGCTGAAGCTCTAGTCTAGATTCTATGGTATGTATGGCATCTATTAGTTCTGGGTACAGAAGATAAATCTCCTGCCTTTATATCCTTAATCCCGTACGAAAGCAGTAGCCGCGTCAACCTCCTTTCCATCCCTCCACCACCCTTCCACTAAAGGCTTCCTCCCTGGTTTACCATGACGAGGCAGCTCGTTAAGGAATCTCCATCTTGTCATATCTTTATACTTTTTTACCTGCCAGTCATTGAGATCATTTTGCGATGATGTATTGAGTAATGGAAGAACATCAAAAAGGGCAGGATCGTGAGCTATACAAATAAACACATCTTCGCTAGCATCGAACTCTTTTAAGCTCTTTACACTTTCGTTGGCTGTTTGAGGATCGGTATAACCAGAACCAGGGGTCGTGCTGGCTGTATAGTAAGATGTTGTTCTTTTTTCCTCTGGTGTAGAACCAGGGTTGCAGTCTCCAAAGAGTTCGCAGGGACAAGGTGTAGTGAAGTGATCATCAAGCCCTGAAGAAGAGTCAAGAGTAGCTGGGAGTGGTATGTATTGTGATGGACGCTAATCAATATGTCAGCATCATATTCTTCAAATTATTCAGAGTATTTATAGCCATATTAGCCCATCGTAAACTGGGTGTATCAAGTGATGACAATTTCTAAACCCTTTATGGATTCAAGATGTAGATAGACTTACCAGTGTGCCTGCAAAATGGCAACTATCGGCCCCAAGAAGTAAAAATGATCCTGGAGTAGTTCTCACTAATCCACAAATATGTCCTATAGCGTGACCGGGCACATCTAAGAGGTAAAAAGAACCGTCCCCGAAATAGTCGAACGCATTAAATTTCCCAATCTTAAAATCAGACTTGAATTCTATTTCTTGCATTTCGTGGCCGCTGCATATATCAGTAAGTCTAGTTCATGCCAGGCTTTTGTGACTAACCTGTAATCAGATTCTAATAGAGCTGCATCTGGATTTGAAGGGTAACCAGGAAGCAAGTTCTTTTTGAAACCTGGTCCTACCACTATCTTGACCGAGGATGGAAACTGCAAATGTTGTTAACCCACGGGATCTTGAAATACTACTGAGAACTTGAATCAAACAATCACCTACCTTTGACATGTCCCCAATATGATCAAAATGCCAGTGGCTGTTGATTACTCATTAGTAGTGCTCAAGCATGTTAAAATATTAATAGGTCTAATAATTCTTACCTCCAAACTACACTTTCCAAAGCATCTATATCAACGTTGGCTTCCGTCAAAACTTCGTCTACCCCTTTATCAACTTTGAACCCTTTCACATTTACTCCTTTCTCGAAACGTCCAGCGGTGAGGGGAGAGTAGTTCCAGTAATCCTTTCGAGCACCAGCGTCAAAAAGAACTTGTTTCCCAGAGGTTTGATTTGTGATGAGGAATGCCATAGTAGGACAGTTGAATATTTCGTGGCCTGGGTTCACAGGTTTCAGGAAGTTTAGAGACTTTGCATAGAGTTTCAGAGTTGTGTCGAGTGCTTGAACTTTTGCAATAGATGATGATTGTGGTAGCGAAAGAGCGGGAGCTGGCTCTGGCTTCACATCTGTTTAATTTATTTGTCAGATACTTCAATGTAATATTTGGAGATCGGTGACTTTAAGGGTTTTAATATACAAAGCTATATGCTTGGAAGTGTTTCTAATTCAACAGACTTTACTGAATACAAGCTGTGGCTCACAAAGCTTGATCTGTGTGGCTGGAATCTGGAAAGAACTGTATATACCTTTTGTAGAAACACCGTTTGTCACAATTCCGTTCGGTAGCCCATTAACTTCTGGTTTCTCTTTCCTAGCATCTGTTGTGGCAATACCCTTTGTCAAAGCGCCATTTATCGAAGTGCCATTTGTCAGTGGTTTGAACGATTTATCAATTTTTCCCACGCTTGGAACGCTTGTCAATAGGTTGAAACAATCTGCAGCAGATTTTACGTCTGCCTCCAGATCATGCCACCAGATTAAAGGAAGTCTTTGGTTTGCAGCATCTGTGATCTTTTGTAGATCTGAACCAAATTCTGCATGCTCCAGGAAGTATTCAATGGCAACATTGTAACTTTCTCTGACCACTCCCTGAGCACGTGGACGTCTAATAGCATCGTAGACTTGAAAGGCACTCTCTAGTTGATCCGAGGTTTTCACTAGTCCAAGGATTCTTGAAAGAAGAAGTGCATCTTCCAAACCTTGTCCAGCACCTGCTGCCTGACTAGGGGTGGAGGCATGCGCCGAGTCTCCCAGAAGACAAACACGGTCATTATAATAAGTAGGTGTATCTGGGTGATGAAAGAGTGGCCATTTCATAGGCTTAAGGTACTATTGAGCCATTAGTCGTTTAGTTGTTGAGTATTTCAGAGTTTATATTATCTGCCACATTATGACTTACCATTTCTGCCAATTTTCGAAGTCTTTGGTCGAATTCTGTGAATTCGGAAAGCATGTCTTCTTGTGAACATTGTCTAGCTGCTTGTTCTCCTTCCCATGCATTTTTGTCTTGTATAAAGGCAACGATGTTGACTTCCCGCCCATTTGAAATAGGGTACATAGCCCAACCGCGGTGTGGTGCCATAAACCATTTTGCATTTTCAGCATGCTCTCCGATAATTGCTTTAGCTTCCTCCATTGGAGCAATACCTCTGTAAACAAACATGTGAGCATACTTTGAAGCTACCTCCTCTGGGTATCTTGACCCAAGTACAGCCCGTCGACTCATTCCCTTAATGCCATCACATCCAATGACAGCATCCACTTTGATAATTTCACCATCGTGGAATTCCAAAAACACACCTTTACCCTCTCTTGGCTGCTCGATACTCTTTACTCTCTTGCTGAACTTGACTGTCTCTTCTGGAATTAAACTCTTCATGATGTCAAGCAAAGCCTTTCTGTGGGCGCTACTTCTGGTGAATTTTGGATCACCAATATGTCCACCATTCCAGCCAGTCGCGGTTCCAAGACCTTCCTCAGCCCCTAGAGCTTCGAATTGCTCATTCTGTCTCTTTGGGTCCATATTTCCCACCATGATCTCCTCATACTTTTTAGCAAATGTCTCATCCATCATTGCCATAGCTTTCAATGCATTAGGTCCAAGACCAATCCCAGCACCGATCGCATCGAATCTTGGTGCTCCCTCGTCTTTAAGGGTAATTGATTAGTTAATGCATCGGAGTAAGTTGAGTTGATTTTGGTCAAGTGACATTCAGAAGGGGAGGTATATTGGCCTTGGGAAAACTTACAGATTGTAATCGCAACATTTTGTTTAAGAAGACCAATTGCAAGCGCTAGACCACCAATTCCTGAGCCTATTATAGCAATAGTTGGAGGGGATGTACCATGCGCCATGACAGAAATATTTAATTGAAAGAATGATAAAACTCAAGGGTCAAATGTGAAATCCAGAGAAATCTGAATAATAAATGCATTGCATAAACCAAATAAAACCTAACCTGATCTCGACTTTATCAAACCATAGATAAAAACACCTTGTCATTGTGGTCCGTGTATTGCGGTTTTGCCATGCCGGCTCGACGGGTGCAGGTATGCGTGTAGCACAACCCCGAAAGTGGAGGCGGATGCGAATGTACCTAGTTACTACAGACTTCCGCGTGCCATCTTTGAATTCGGGTAAGAAATGAACATTGTATTCCGAAACTAATTCTTCTCTCACTATTACCTGCCTAGTTTATTCAGTATTGAGTTTACAGCCAGTCCCAACTTCCCGTTCGCAGCCATGTCCAATCAAATAATCCGCGTCACAATGATCAAGATCGCCGAAGAACACCTAGAAATTGCATTGGTTGGCTTCAAAACCTTTGCCCAAAGTCAACATAAGGTATATTAAGTCTGAGTTTATTGTCACACCTACTTGGTTCCTTGCTCAATGCTCAATGCTCACGTTTCGCTTAACCACAGGATGGTGTGCCGTACATCCTTTCGATGGAAGCTGGACCAGCTAATGGTGGTCATGTAAAGGACCAAGGCTATACTTTCGTCACGAAGTCAGTGTTCAAGAACAAAGAAGACATGGATTTTTATGAAACGAAATGTGAAGGACACCAAACGTATAAAACCTTTCTGAAGGAAAATGCGCCTGTAGGAGGACTTATGGCAGTCTGCTTTACTCCCGGTGCTAGTTTTGAATTGTAATACAGAATATTCTATGGCGAGTGGCGGCTGTAGTTGTGTTATATGCACAGGGTAAAATCTAATAAATGGTCAGACTGTAGATATAAATAGATTATACCTAGAATTGGGACACACTGAAACCAAAACTCAGGTCTCCCTTCAAAATCATCATCAGGAACCCTCCATCAAGTTTGACAGAATGTAGAAAGTGATGAGATTAAATGTTGCAGCTGGAAATATAAGTTGTTAAGCCTAAATTAAAATTAACCTATTAGCCAGAGATAAAATTATTCTATCCTCGTTTTCGAGATTTTTCTTTTGTGAGATATATTATCATACAGTTGCTAGATATCGATGAGCTTGGGCATAACGTAGCACTTTCTTTTAAAATAACAGCTTTTTCACCCAGGGAACCATTTTCTTCTCTGCATAATGCTTAGAAAGATGCATAGTACATAGATGAGTTTCTACAAAGATGAAGCAAATGAATTATTATATTGTATTGATTTGATATTTTGTTCAAATTTGCAGGGCGTCTAGTGCTTTTCTAGAAGAGAACCCCAGCCTTTAATCTGATCCTTGATACCGTTCGTTCTGTACGTGTGCCATACTGTTGCGGTATTGATAGCAATAACTGGCTTTCCAAGCTCAACCTCAAGTTCGGCAGCCACAGCACCCGCAAGTAAGTTCGTACCAGCTTGAATTAACAAATCAACATCAGGGCCGTCAACCTTGAGAAAGGCAGCTCTGATCTCTTCCGGGGTCACCTCAGAAATTGAGGTTGCTGAAGCACACTTCATACCATGAATGGCAGCCACGTCACAGCCGATTTCAGTGAAAAAGTCTACCACTTGCTTATCTCCCACAGGTTGATAAGGTGTTATGATACCAATACGTTTTGCTCCATAAGTCTTAATCACCGCTCCACAAGCAGCAGCGCCCGTAGCTACAAAATTGTTCATTAACACATGGCTACTCACTCATAAACTCAACAAAACTCACTTATTCCGAGGCCACCGGAAAGCTCTCCCATAAAGTCGACAAATTCCTCTGCTCCAGCTGATCCTCCCCAAAACGTCTCGGCGCTCATTCCCATAGTTAGGTAGTCGACCTTTGCGTGGAGAACACTTTGGACTGCTGTTTTAATTTCTTTTCTTAGGTCCTCCAGGAATGCTTCCATTTTTTCACTCGAGCTGAGACTAATCGCAGCATTTTGTTAAAAGCCTTTCTTGAAGCTGGGTTGTCTGAATACTAAAAAAATCATAAGTACTAACTCTGGGTGTGCTGAAAAAATACGTCCAGAATGCCATGATACGCCTGTTCATTAGATTTAGTACTGTGATTTTCAGTTTTTCAAACTCTATGCTTTGGAAATTTACCAGGTACAAGCATGCGATTGAACTCAGCTTCCACGCTGGTGTTCGTGGATGGGAGAATAAGCCCAAATTGGCCCCGGGTTGCTAAAAGTCCAACCATTTTAAAGTTATATATATGAATTTGAGATCAGAATGTAATTTTCTTTTACTTTTGTAGGCGGATGATACAATTATGCTGATGTGTTTTCAGAAAACTAGGTGCAATTGGACAAAAATAATAATAATGTATAGGTAGTCAGTTGAACGAAACCCCATTCTGAAGCCATCGGGCTGTACCCATCCGATCGGCTCATGGTTCCTTAATTGAGTCAGTTAGGCTGATAGTCCCTATCAGTTGGGTCATGCAGATTTATGGTAGCGCGGATTTGCTGGTGGAGACGCTTTCGGCTTTCCGGATAGGATGTATGCTTCAGACGAATCATTTGCCCAAGCGCAAACTCCTGAATGACTCGCTTAGCTGAATTGGGGAGCATTTACGGTAAAGAGCAAGAATTTGTGAGATGTATTATTGAATAATTACAAGTTTGGCATCGATAAGTGCTTGCCATAGATCAATGATTAACTACCTGAAGAATGATCCCTAACTCAGTGCTGTCTTGTCGTCTTGCTTACCTACCATGGAATTTGTGTTGACGGCAAACTCAAAAAGAAACCGTCGATATCCACCCCACCTATACTTATCTTCTGAAATATTTATATACGCCTCAGAGGAGATAAGATACATTTTATATGCTAGTAGCTAACTAGCTTCATAGTCGAGAGCTGGGCTTCATCAAACGTGTATATATGAACCTATGTAGATCCCCAGGACCTTGCCATATCTAGCAAACAAAAACAGTTACGCAATTCAAGACGAGTCATCATCATGGCGGACCTTCAAAAGTCAAACTTAGTCGATGCGACTATTAATGAGAAGAAGCTCGGTAGCAACGATGAGTTTTCACCTAAGCATTCAGCAGATATGGGCCAGCTGGAGAACCTTTCATTAGATCCTAAGGCAGACCGAGCATTAACCACCAAGGTCGATTTGAAAGTTCTACCTATTCTGGGATTGCTGTACTTGATTTGTTTTCTCGATAGGACCAATATTGGTGAGTAAATTTCCAAAGCTCCCTTCTCAATTCTATACTAAGTAGGTGAATAGCAAATGCCAGGATTCAAGGACTGGAGAAAGGCCTCAACATGCCCAAGACCGGATATAATACAGCATTGTGGATCTTCTATATCCCATTCGTACTCGCAGAAGTGCCTCTCAACATGATTATGTCAATGCCTCAAATCAGCCCTCGCATATTCTTGGGAACACAAGCATTTATTCTAGGCATTCTCGCCATGTGTCAAGGTCTTACTCACAGCTACGGTGGTCTTTTGGCATTGCGATTCTTGATGGGTATCGTTGAAGCTGGTCTTCCTGCTGGAGCTGGTCTATTGATCGCATCATACTACCGGAAAAAGGAACTCTCTCTCCGTTTTGCATTGTTCTTTGCCTTCGGAGAGTCCGGAGCTTGTTTCAGTGGTCTTTTGGCCTACGCCATTGCAGGAATTGACGGCTATGCTGGTCTCTCTGGTTGGAGATGGTAAGCTTTCGCAAAATGATACTGCTAATGAAGAAGCTAACCTCCTACAGGATCTTTGTCATTGAAGGACTTATCACTATCTTCTTCAGCTTCTTCGTGTTTTACTTTTGTCCAAGCTTCCCTATCAATGATAGGAGAATGAAACCCGAGGATAAAGCTGCATTACTTTCTAGACTAGAGGCTGACAAGGGTGTTGAGAACCATACTGCTGAGAATGTACCCTGGATGAAGGTCATCTTCAACTATAAGATTTGGTTGATGTAGGTTTATATCCTCTGCTACTGGCTGCAGTTGCTAATTTCTCGTTTAGGACGGCGTTGTTCTTCTGTGCAGATATGAGCGCTGCAAGTCTAAGCGCATTCAACCCGACTATCGTCAGCCAACTTGGATGGACCGCCAGACGAGCTCAAGTAATGACTATACCAGTATGGGTTTGTGGTATTACCGGAGCACTGGTCTGCACACTCACCGCAGGCAAGCTTAATCTACGATGGCCTTTTATCCTCACCGGAATCTCGATCTCTACAATTGGCTGGACACTGCATTTGTGTCAAGTAGCGCCTGTTGGCGTTCGATATTTTGCACAGTTCATAATCGCAGTATGCATCTTCTTGTTCTTTTTTTAGAGTATCACTCGCTGACGTTTTCTAGATTGGAACTTTTATTCAGATGCCATTATATATCGGTACTCTGACTGCAAATCTTAGAGGAAGAGCTTTCCAGAGTTTCGGAACTGCCATACAACTCGGCCTTGGCAACTGTGCAAACTTTGTTGCTTCCAATGTGTTCATCGTAAGTATTGTGTTTTCAGACTGGAGGAGCACTGCTAACTTTTTACCTCCTAGTCCACCCAAGCACCAAAATACCCAGTCGGATTCGGAACCGGCCTTGCTATTACAGCAATTGCACTCCCTCTTCAATTTCTCTTCATGGGTAGTGCTATTCTGCACAACCGAAAGATCGATCAAAAAAGAGCTAGTCTGGCGCCAGGAGAAGAATTGGACGATCAAGTAGATTATAAATATGTCTTATAGTTTGAAACTTTGGGATGAAATTTTGTGTAGCATAGACTACAGGGTTACAGAAACTAGACTAATTATGCCACGTTTATTATCAACAATGCAAACCAATATTTGCTAAAAATTTATGTCTCTTCTTGCTCAACTGATATCGAGAACAATGTTGTGGACTCCATTCTCTTTAATGATCGTGCTCCAGATCATCTGGTATCTTGATCGATGTCGAACAAATCTGATTGACGAATGTAGCTATCAGTACTAAAATGGACCACCTAATTGATATGGTATGATCTAACTCGCGGTTCACCTTTCTTACACATGTACCACTAACGCCGAGTGCGTAAAATGTGTAATCTTGCCAGTTATCCCTTTCCCAATCGTAACTATGAAAGGTCTATGGATACAGTTTATACTCTTACACTTCAACTCACTTACGGAAACCCCAATTTTCACCAATCTCATATCTTACAAACTAAGTTGCAATGCTAAATTTTCAAGGTTAGAGCTCATTCACCAAGAAATTTCTTCTCCTCTTCTTCCCATCTCAAACGCTCCATTTGACTTCGCGCCAGAAATGCTCTAGCAAACCTCCATGCTTCCATATCTGCCAAGTTCCAGGCTTCAATAGCCCCTTTGAGCTTATCCTCACTCTCTGTTCGAGCTTTGCCAAACTCTTTCGCTGTAGTCAATAACGACCTCTCCTTCTCTATTTCCTCGGGATTAGAAACGGGTCCATCCATAGGATCATTTTCAGGTACAGGCCTTCTTTCTGGACCAGGAACCGGTGTTATAGATTTTCCATCAGTAGCGTTGCGTGGGATGGTGAAGCCGAAGTGCCAGTCCAAGTCGTCTGGCAGATCCTTTTCGGCAGTGACCCACAGCGAATGCGCAACTCCGTACGGGCTGGCGACAATTTCTTTGAATTTTGTGACTCGAGGAGCGCCAGAAATACCTGTACCGAGTAATTCCTGGGTCACCTCGGATAGCCACGGATCACGATGTGATTTCCTTCGAATCCAGGAAATATCAATATCACTTCGGAACTCGCTGAAAAGAGCCATGGTATAAGGGTGCGGAACCGTACCGATAGTGTACAGACCTGTCGTGTTCCGATAAGTATATGGAGTAGATAACCTTATAGGCGTAGATGAAACGCAAGGTTTACATCCTGGCCGATTAGGAGGACAAGAAGACGGCATCGGTGACTCTGGGCAATGAATCAGAAACTCAGCTAGTTTGAACGCTGGCTCAATAAGTGTTGTCATGTATTTAGGGTCTGGCTTGAGAACAGCAACGCCTTTCGGAAACACGTTTTGCCATGTAACATGCTGGTTATGATATCATTAGTAAGAAATGTCACGAGTATGAGGTAGGAGAACGTGGGTGACAGAACGTACCAAGTGGGCGAGAATAAGCTTATTCAAGGTTACAAGGCCTTTTGCTCCACCATCGTTAATCTCATCAGCAATTTTCGCATATTTGTCTTTTACTGTGGCTTTAGAATAATATGCAAGAGAGTCGTGCTTGGGATCGATTTCAAATGTATCTGGCTCAACAGCGCCGATGAAATCTTTTGCATTTTTAAGCTCAGGGTTTGATAAAGCTTGTTTGATCGCAGCCGTAATATCGACTTTTGAACCAGCAAAGAGGCCTCTTCCAAGGTTGTCAAACCGAGTCAATACCGGGTATTCACCCCGACGGAGAAATGACAGTAACGGATCATTGTGCTCTCCCATTGGAAACAATAATGTTTCACAAAGCATGCCAGTTCCCATGCTCTCCCAGGCTAACCATCGAGATATTGCAATATTCAAGGGCGCTTCGAGGTTTTTCATTTGTAGTTCGGTATAGAATGGGCTTCTCATTGCCTCCGCCGGGCTCAAAACGACCGGTTTGAATCCTTGTGCCCACCAAGCTCTTCTCCAGGTGAGTAACAGTGTATTCTCCGCATCTCGCCGCTCTTGATCCATCTTAACTGTATGATCATAGTATGTGTATATGGGAGGTCGCTCTTTCATGGGCGGCAAGATAGATCTATTCTCATCCAATGTAAAACTTGAAGAGAAGGGAGTGAGCCAGCTCCAATTGCTGTACCATGACGCTTCTCCACTTGTGCTGTTCTTCTGGACTGGTGGTGCATGTGCGACCTGACGAAAGGGGTTGAGGATACTTGGCGACAGTGTTGAAGGAAGCTTCGGAATAGTAATTTTATGATCTGTGAATCTACTCAATGATGGCCCAGCCGTAATTGAGTTGGGCAGCGTAAAGACCAACGTTAAGATGGCAAATAGAGCAATGGAGCTCAGCAATACTGCCAGTTTCCGGGGATGCATGGGTCTTATCGGCCGCCCAAAGAGAGTATATTGGACGGGCATTTTGTCCCGTCTCGTCGTAGTAGAGTGCCGAGGGTCAGATCAGTGGCAATTGAATATGCCTAGGGATGGCATTGAGAGGAGGGCGTCGAGTGTCGGGGTGTAGGTGTACTATTTGAGGATAAATGCTCTCGTTGGTGGCTGCTGAAACCAAGTATATGCGAAATGCGTGTTTGGGTCTACACTTGGAAGCAGAGTGGCAGTGACCATTTAGTAGATGTGCATCGCTATTGCAGCATGATCGGTAGACAATGTAGTAAATTTCACAGAACAACAATTGTTCTGCTTAGATTGGTTGCATATGGCTGTGGAATCTAAGTCAAGCTCTATAAATTTAGATGAATACCGCACATCCCTACAAGCTCAGGGACAGGCGCGTCCCGCGTGTAGTTGCCGCCAGGATTCTGAACTGAGAGAACTTAATCTATCATCATCATGTGACTTATATTTATGAGTCATCACGTGCGGTCAACATTGTACTCCGATGACGCTGCTACAATTTTTTTGAATTCAGAATTCTGAGTAACCGGTGTAAATCTACCAAATTCTGTAACGCTCTGAGCTTTACCCTCGATTTTTCTTCTTTCAAATGGTAATAAGGACACATAAAACACTCATGCAAAGTCAATTATAAAAACATTTTCTTTTTTATCCCACCATCTAGTAAACATGGCCGCAAGACCTGATCCCACAGCAGACCTTCACTGGTCTGCATTTCGTGGTTCTATCCAGGATATATTCACCAAGAATTCTGAAAGTCATCCCGATAGACTTTGTGTGGTGGAAACTGCCTCATCAACTTCACGCCAGAGAGAATTTACATACCGCCAAATCAATGAAGCGTCAAATGTTCTAGCTCACCACTTAGTGAACGCAGGAGTGAAACGGGGGGAGGTAGTAATGTCTTACAGCCATAGAGGCGTGGACTTGGTTGTGACCGTGATGGGTATCTTGAAAGCTGGAGCGACTTTCTCAGTTATCGATCCTTCGTATCCTCCAGATCGCCAAAACATCTACTTGGATGTGGCAAGGCCACGAGCTTTAGTTGTTATTGAGAAAGCAACAGAAGAAGCTGGAGAGTTGACTGCCAAAGTTCGGGCTTTCATAAAAGAGAATTTAGACTTGCGTACAGAGGTACCTGGATTGAAACTCAGAGACGACGGCAGTCTTGTTGGAGGAAGTATCAACGGCAAAGATGTTCTTGAGAAGGAGCTTTCGCTAAAGGCTAACAGCCCTGGCGTTGTTGTTGGGCCAGATTCAACCCCAACTCTATCTTTCACGTCTGGTTCTGAGGGGAGACCAAAAGGCGTCAGAGGTCGTCATTACTCGCTTGCTTACTACTTTGATTGGATGGCAGAGACTTTCAAACTTTCCGAGAGTGATAAATTTACCATGTTGAGTGGTATTGCCCAGTAAGTAACCCTTCATTACTGTAGTAGTTTTCGTGAATGCTCAATGTTGCTTATGACTACAAGTTTGAAAACTCGGTTCTTGTGAGCAGTACATTTGTTACATACTGACTACATCTATATAGTGATCCAATTCAGCGAGATATCTTCACACCATTGTTCTTAGGAGCACAATTACTGGTGCCTTCGAAGGATGACATTCAGCATGAAAGACTTGCCGAGTGGATGAAAGCTCATGGGGCAACGGTCACTCATTTAACACCTGCTATGGGGCAGATTCTGGTCGGCGGGGCCAGTGCAAAATTCCCTGCACTTCATCATGCTTTCTTTGTTGGCGATATACTCATAAAGAGAGATTGTAGGGCTCTACAGGCCCTAGCAGATAACGTCTCGATCATCAACATGTATGGAACTACGGAAACCCAGAGAAGTGTCAGCTACTTCGAAATTCCAAGTAAGAGTGCAGATCCTACCTATCTCGAGACAAAGATAGGGAATGTCATCCCAGCTGGAAAGGGGATGAAAGATGTTCAAATCTTAGTTGTCGACAGGGAAAACAAGAATCGCATTTGCGATGTCGGTGAGATTGGCGAAATCTACGTCCGAGCTGCTGGTCTCGCGGAGGGATATCTAGGAAACGATGAGCTCACCAAATCGAAGTTCGTTGATAGCTGGTTTGTGGATAACTCTAAATGGATCGAGGAAGATAAAAAAGTAGCAAAAACGTTAGCCCAAGAACCTTGGAGAGAATTCTACCAAGGTCCAAGAGATCGCATGTACAGGTCGGGCGACCTGGGCCGATATATGCCGGATGGCAACGTGGAATGCGTTGGCCGAGCTGATGATCAAGTAAAAATTCGTGGCTTTAGAATCGAGCTTGGTGAGATTGATAAGTATCTTTCTGATCACGATATGGTCATGGATAATGTCACTCTCGTGCGGAGAAACAAGGATGAGGAACAAACACTAGTCAGTTATATTGTGCCAGACATGCGGAGATGGCCGGAGTGGTTAGAAATAAATGGTGTAGAGGATGATACTTCTGGTGAAGGTGTTCAGGGACGACTTCGGCGCTTTTGGGCGTTAGGAGACGATATTAAGAAGTATTTGAGGACGAAGCTCCCTTCCTACGCCATCCCAGAAGTCATAATTCCACTGGATAAATTTCCTTTGAATCCAAATGGAAAGAAAGACAAACCTGCCCTTCCATTTCCAGATGCGGCCCAGCTTTCAGCCGCACGACCTATTGGTAAACTGACTGAGCTATCAGAAAGCGAAAGGGAGGTTGCAAGTATCTGGGGGTCTTTGATTCCTACTATCGATGAAAGAACAATCAGCCCAGATGACTCATTCTTCGATATTGGAGGACACAGCATTCTCGCCCAGCAAATGCTCTTTAAAGTGAATCGGAAATGGTCTGGCCTGAACATCACTATGAGTGTTATATTTCAGAGCCCGACGTTAAAGGCATTTGGAAGTCAGATTGAGCGAAGACTATCCTCGTTCAAGAGCGGAGAAATAAACGAGCAGGCCGAGATTGTTGAGGACTACGCAGCAGACGCTAAGTCATTGCTCAAGACTCTCCCTGCCATATTTTCGTCTGCGGACGAGAAGATCGTTCCAAACGCGCCACTTACTGTCTTCCTTACCGGTGCCACTGGATTCTTGGGCTCTTATATCCTTCGCGATTTGCTGAGTCGTTCATTACAACCTATAAAGGTGATCGCTCATGTTCGAGCTCTGGATACTACCACAGCCATGAACCGAGTAACACAAACTTGTCAGGCGTATGGCGTGTGGGATCCTTCCTGGACCTCGCGCATTACTTGCGTTACTGGTAATCTTGGAGATCCTCGCCTAGGTTTATCCGAATCAACCTGGAATAAATTAGCTGCAGAAGTCAACGTAGTGATTCACAACGGAGCTATGGTACACTGGGTCTACCCATATTCGAACCTCAAGCCGGCTAATGTTCAAGGAACACTCGACATACTAGCACTTTGCGCAACAGGCATACCTAAATATCTCTCTTTTGTATCGTCGACCTCTGTGCTGGATACACCCTATTTTGTTAAGCTATCTGCCCAAGGCGGTAAGGGTGTAACCGAAGAGGATGATCTTTCTGGGAGTGCGACAGGCCTTGGAACCGGATATGGACAGTCTAAGTGGGTAGCAGAGTATCTCGTTCGCGCAGCGGGTTCACGTGGTCTACGTGGAACTATCGTCCGTCCTGGATATGTTACGGGAGAACAAAACTCTGGCGTTACTAATACAGACGACTTCCTTATTCGTATGACAAAGGGATGTATCCAACTTGGCTGTCGACCCAGAATTCTGAACACTGTGAATATGGTTCCCGTCAACCATGTTGCTCGAGTCGTAGTAGCTGCTGCCTTTAGCCCAGCAACGACACCATTAGGTGTAGCACAGGTCACTAGTCATCCACGAATAACCTTCAGCCAGTATTTAGCCACACTGGAGACCTACGGATACGATGTTCCAGAGGTGGAGTATTCAGTCTGGTCAAAGAAACTAGAAGAATACGCTGTACAGGAAGGCAAGGAACAACACGCTTTGTAAGTGTTTTAGTTCCAGTAATGGAAATTGCTAATTGATTTAGAATGCCGCTCTACCACTTTGCGACTACGGATCTTCCAGCAGACACAATCGCACCTGAAATGGACGACACAAATGCCACTGCTGCTCTTGTCTCCGACAAGGCGTTAACCGGAGAGGACTTTTCGGCTGGAGGCTTTGTTGATGAAGCAATTATGGGCAGATATCTCTCTTATTTAGCCGGCATTGGGTTTCTTCCGCTCCCGGAAGGGAAAGGTAAGGCCAGGTTGCCTGTGTCAACAATCAAGCCAGAGCAAAAGATTGCTTTGATGAGAGTTGGGGGGCGCGGAGCTCTAGTATAAAAGATTGTGTATACATGTAAAGCAAAAAGCTTAGATTTCTGTAATCACATTTAGACTTCAGAAATGTCACTCTACTAAAGTTTCGCCTTTCTTCCGTGTTCAATATATGCTCAAATTGTTTCGAAGCTCATCTATACTAGATGGAAAGCCAAAACTAAACAGGATAAATTGATTAATTGATTAATTACAAAGTTCAATCCAGGTATAGCTAGACATATCTTTGTGGAGCGTAAATTTCTCATTCTGCTTAAAGTAAATACAAATACAACTGGGGATATTTCGTCTCTTTTGGATTACTCCTGTTAAACGAAGACCACTTTCAGCTCTCATCTAACGTGTAGCAAACGTATAGCTAATCGCGCTTGAGACGGTATGCACTCTAGACTGCACATATTGATATCTGTTATTTATGCAGTATAGTTTGCTAAGATTATTTGTGCTATCAACCTCCAATTCCTGCAACCTTGAAGAATATCGACTTATTTTCTAAGAAATGGTCCATCGACTCTAGCAAGCTCTCTCTCCCTGTGCCACTTCCCTTGTATCCACCGAAGGGGAGATCCCAACAACCCGTAGGACTAGCACAATTGACCCCTACCATTCCACTTTCTAACTTCTTGCTCACCCTAAGCGCACGTTCTAGGTCCTTCGTGAACAGCGCAGCATAGAGACCATACTCTGTATCGTTAGCCTTGTCAATGACATCCTGCTCCTCCTTGAACGTATTGATAACAACAACGGGACCGAAAACCTCTTCCTTCATAATCTGAGCATCTTCTGGTTGGTCCGTGAAGATGACAGGAGGGACCAAGCCGTTGGGGTCCTTGGTTCCATTCTGCTCTCCTCCCATGATGAGGTTACCGCTCTTTTTGCCGAGTTCGATATACTTCAATACAGTGTCATATTGAACTTTATCTGCCTGAGGACCATGGTTTACGTTGGGATCTTTTGGATCTGGGAGTAGTGTTAGATGAGCATTTCTTAAGTTATTTCCCAAAGAGAACGATTGATTCACATACCTCCAAGTTTCCGGACGCTTGATGCTTTCTTGAAAGCTTCGGTGAACTTATCCTTGATGCCCTCTTGAACATAGATTCTACTGTTTGCCATGCATGTTTGCCCAGAGTTGAACATTATAGAGAATTCCGTGGCTGCCACGGCTGCATCGATATCTGCATCGTCAAAAATGATAGCGGGGCCTTTTCCTCCCAACTCAAATACGACCTTCTTCAGATTTGACTTTGCTGAAGCAATCTGGATAGCACGACCAGTGTTAGTGCTCCCAGTGAAAGAGATAACTCTGATTTTCATATGCATCGACATTGCATTCCCAGATATTTGACCGTGACCAGACAGGACATTGATGACTCCGGGAGGAAATCCACATTCTTCGATCCATTGAGCGACTTTCCACGAGGTAAGAGGAGCTTTCTCCGAGGATTTTAGAACGACTGTATTTCCAGCCGCCACAGCAGGAGCAATCTTCTTTGAAAAAAATACAAGAGGGGCGTTCCACGGTATAATAATACCTACGACGCCAAATGGCTGCCTCAAGGACATGTTGAGAAAACCAGGAGTATTTAGACTAGTATGGCCCTGTGCATATCCCGCTTCACCGAAGTAGTTGAAATGGACGGCAGCATAGGTGGCGTCAAAGTAACCCCCAACGGGTCTACCCATTGAGAGTGCATCGAGCTCAGCCAGTTCTGATGTCCCGGCAGTAATCTTTTCTGCGAGTTTCTTGAGTGGTTTACCTCTTTCTATAGGAGATAAGGCACTCCATGCTGGGAAAGCAGCTTCAGCTGCTGAAACAGCAGAATTTACGTCATCTACAGATGCTTCCGCAACTGTTGAACATGTTAACATCTATCTCACTTAGGAATTTAATCTCCGAGTGCGAGGAACACATATTGACCTCGAACAGTCATGTGACTATATTTGAGGTTGTACAGGAGATCTTACCTTTCGCGACTATTTCTCCCGAATATGGTGAGGATAAATCAAATGTCTCCTTGCTGGATGGTGGAACAAACTAGAATCCACCATTAATCTTTTGGTCACAACATGGCTCTTGAGGTGATGATTGCAAGAAACTAACCTTATTATTGATGAATAACTGAGCTTCAACTGGTGATGACATTTTGATTTAAATTATTAAATCGGAACATTCCTATGAGGTTTCGCTAGGTACATATATTGATATACTGCGAATCTGTAGAGGTCCCCACTTTCGTTGGTGTTCGCCTGTATGCATCCGTTGGGTCAAGCCGAAAGACCGGACCTCTGGCAACGGGACTCCGCACGTCTAGAATCTGGTGGATTTATAGTAATACATACACAGTATCTCATTGTGCACCAGCGCTTGTATGTACGACAGGCGCGGAAGTCCCAGCCGCTGATAGCAGTTTTAGAAGTAATCTGTATCAAAAGATTCAATTACCAGCTCAATTACAAACTCAATTATTTCTCGTAAGAAACATATCCAAGGCCGTTCGTTTACTTGAGCCGTTATCCGACTTAGTGTCTATAACACTCTTTCAGAAACTTGTGCACTGACTGTCTACATTTGATAGAAACCCGTTATCATTGCCGTGTGCTGGTCCATCGAAATAGTTCAATGTCTACTTCGTATGATTTTATCGTGATTGGAGGTACTTTTTAAATCCGAATCAAACTCCAGACGTGCCTAATTACCTTTATATAGCTGGCCCTGCAGGCTCTGTTGTCGCCTCCCGGCTCGCGCACACCTTATCAAAACCATCCGTCCTTCTCCTAGAGGCCGGCGGTCCAAATGATGACACCAAAAATCTTTCCGCTGCCGAGAGATTCAATGTAGCTTTCAGTCCGAACTCCCCTATGAATTGGGGTTACAAGACAGTTCCTCAGGCGCATTTGGATGGACAAGAGATTGATTATTCAAGGGGGAAAGGCCTTGGTGGGAGCACTGCCATCAACTTTTGCGGATGGACTGTAAGTGAAAAAGTTCTTTCTGGTATACGACCTACGCTGGAAACCAATGAATTACATAGGCCAATTATCTATCATGACCCGAGTTTGGGATAATTGAAACACTCCGGATTTGATCTCTCTGCTGTTGAATATGTTTCTCAACTGACCTGATATAAACTCTGCTCTTTTGCCATCTTCCTAAGATACTTTAGATTTATACGTTAAGCTGACAAAAGTTCAGGTTGGTTGCCGGGATGACTATGATGAATGGGCGAGCTTGGTGGAAGATGATAGCTTCAATTGGAAGAATGCGAAGAAATGCTTGGACAAAGTTCAAAATCTCCACCCCAAAATTCCAGATCCTACAATGAAAAAATATGTCAATCCAAAGCCTGGAGGTATGAAACCCCAAATTATTAGAACCCACAGTATCACCAGATCCACGCATTGATCTTCTGTAGTACATAGTAATTCGGGAGCTGTAGATCTTTCCTATGGAGAATCATGGGCGCCGAATCTGGACAGTATCTATATTGCCGCGGAACAGTGAGGTTTCCCCTCTTATTTAATCTCGGCCGTTGATATTTGATGAGCTTGTGCTAGCTATAGAATATATGATAGCATAGCTAAATTGCAAATAGGACTGGCTTAGGCATCAATGCAGATGTGAACTCAGGTGACCCACTCGGAATGGGAATGGGAAGCGTCTGGTATGTGGAGATCGTAAAGTCACTTTCGTACTACGAGATAAACTTCACAGCTAACTAGACAGTATTCACAAAGGGGAAAGACTAACAGCATCTCTGGCGTATCTTAAGAACATCCCAAGTAATTTGGAGGTCATGTGTAATGCATCAGTAGCTCATATTATCTTCGAAGGCAAAGTTGCGGTTGGTGTGAAGACTACCGATGGCAGGATTTTTAATGCTGAAGAGATTGGTATGTTACATGCAGTTTCAAAAATGATTTGAATTGAATTTAGACTACATTCACAATATCACTCCGAGAATTTAAACTGACGCATCATGAGATAGTTGTCTCTGGAGGAGCTCTTAATACACCCCAGATTTTGATGCTTTCGGGGGTTGGTCCGAAAGAGGAATTACAAAAGCATGGAATTCGTGTGGTACACGATTTACCCATGGTTGGACAGAATCTTGAAGACCATTGCTTCGCTCCAATAGGGATTTCCTTGGAGCAGAATGAGAAGACGATTGGTGGTACTCAGAGCCCGAGTCCTATGGGATGGTTTAAGCTTCCCTCCGTCCTTTCGTCTCAAGAATATGGAGATATCTCTCCACGAATGAAGAGGTTTCTCGACAAACCGACTGTTCCCTTATTCGAAATCTCTACGGTATGTGACCTAGACCATCTCGTTCATCCAGTTGCCTAAATAATTTAATAGCATACGCCTCCTTCTTTTTTGTCATATACCCCAGCGCCAAACACAGCATATCTGGGAGCGATCTGTCTTATTATGAACCCTCAAAGCAGAGGTACCGTAACACTTCACTCTTCAAACCCAGTTGATCCACCAATCATCGATCCTAAATTCTTGACAAATCTTTTTGATCGACGTGTCATCATAGACGGGTTACGACAAACTATGGAGATGCTCTCTGCACCAGTATTCGCCGCAACTACCTTGGAAAAAGTAGGACCAAAGGACAGTTCTGATGAAGAAATTTGGGTAAGATGAGAGAATAATATGTTTTGACGTTCTCATTACATTCTCGTTACTGATGCTTTGATTAGGACCACGTAAAGAAGAACCTGAGAAGCTCCTGGCATATGTCCTGCACCGCCCGTATGGGGTTGGAAAGGTCTACAGCATGTGTCAACTCGGATTTCCGAGTCTTTGGACTGCAAGGTGTTCGGGTGGTCGACCTTAGCGTCTGCCCTTTCGTGCCCAACGCTCACACCCAAACATTCGGTAAGTTTCGTTTTCCCTGAAAGATGGCGTCTGGAATAACTCCAAGGCTTTTGCCTTTTCCCATTACTGAGCTCTGCTTTGTCAGAAAGCTCCATAAGAAACCCCTGAGGATTTCGCAGCATGTTCTTTGTCATCAAAAAGTAGAATCGTAATACTAACAAAGGCATAGCATATGTTGTTGGTGAGATCGCTGCTGAAAAAATGATTAAGGAATACAACTTAGAGACTGCAGCAAGTTCAGATAGTTCAAGCATCATGTCAAAGTTATAGACAATATTGATCTGGTAGAGATAGACTTGAAAGGAAGCACATTGCAAAGAAGTATCTAACACCTTATTCTGACTAAATTAAGAATTCTATATTCATTTCAAAGTTTTCAGACCTGTTGTAAACTGCAGATAAACTGTTCCCCAACATTGGGTTAACACGTGATATACATGACTCGCTTGAGCTCGCTAGAAAAGGGGAGCGCCAGGCTAATCCTAATGTAAGTCTTGGCATAGATATAGACTTCTTAGCATTGTTAAGTCCGTAGGCCGATAAACATTGCCACCTAAATTCAGCCCATTTCTCAGCTTTGTTATCCTCTCATTGCGAATTGGAATCCCCAGGCCCTACCAACTTGGACAGCTCTAGGTATCTCTATCGTATGTACCATATGTAGCCTGCTATAGCTTGCTATAGCCTGCTACTCCTACAATTGACTAGCATCTGCATCTCCATTGACCGCCGAAGAGCTCACGTGCAATTATGGAAAGTGCGAGTAATAACAGTCGCCGTGTACCCTTTGATAAGCGGAAGAGGACAGAGACAAGTTGTGATAAGTGCAAAAGTAGAAAACAAAAATGTGACAGAGCGTCGGATCAGTCACAATGCCGCTACTGCGAAATAAACAAGATACCTTGTAGGACGACCCAGGTTCGGAAGAAACGAATATATGGAAGTGAGCAGGCAATTGGAAGTAGGGTTGCCCTTCTGGAATCTCTGGTTAAAGGTCTACTTCCTGAAGCAGATTTAAGTAGCAACGAGGAAATGCAGCTCTTGGGAAAATCTCTTGGTATACCTTTACCAATGATAGAGGAGCCATATGGAGATTCAGAAAAGACAGGACTCAAAGTTGAGGATGATTATGCCTTACCTCTTATGCCAGACCAGCAGGGCCAGGTACAATATATTGGGCCTAGATCTTCATTCCAATTCCACCTCAACCTCCGCCGACTGATTGGAAATTATCACGCGGAAGAGTTCGCCATGTTTGGTCGCAATGCTGCTGAACAAGATGACATATCGAATACCTCGCCACTGTCATCCGGATTTGGAGGAAAGGATCATGGAGCTCTTATGGGGAGTAATGGAGCCGAAGATTGTAATTCGCCTTCCGACACAGTGAAAGAGATTGATGGGCCTGTACTCAATTCACTCATAGATGCATACTTTGACATCATTCACTCTGATTTTCCTGTGTTGCATGAACCATCCTTTCGGGAAGCATATGAGAACTTCTGTTCGTCTTCTTCGGGAACAGATCCTGCATGGTTGTGTGCGTTGCTGTGCGTCCTCATTCTTGCCAGACGAGTAGCTTCCATCTCGATTCCAGATGAGGCGGAGAAGAAGTGGTGGGGTCATGTTCAAAGTCTTCTACCTACCATAATATTCACATCAAATGTTCTTAGCGTACAAGCGATTATGCTTGTAAGTTCAAGATATCTCACACCTCCTAAATCTTGCTGCTCTGGTCAGACTAACTTTGTATTTATAGATAGCATTACATTTACACAATACCACACATAGAGATGCATGTTGGAACATCACAGGAGTAGCTGTGAGAATTGCATTTGCCATAGGTCTTCACCGTGATGATATACAAAATATACAAAGTCCTCTGGCCCGAGAACTTCGAAAGCAGCTTTGGTGGACATTGTATGCGTTTGAGCAATTTCAAGTCTCATCTTACGATCGACCTAGTGCAATTGAACACACAATTAGCCTAGTGGGTTCTCCGAATGAGAGAATTGTGGGTGGTCACTGTCCGCAAGGATTTATGACTTGGTCCCAAAGACTTGTACTCCTATTGGGTTCTGCATGTAGAGCTCTAAACCCTGGCCAGCGTGGAACAGAAGCTGTTGAAGAAGCGTATAACAAGCCACTCTCGCCAGCATCCGGAATACTGAGAGATCTAAATCGTTGGCGTGAAGCACTTCCATCTCACCTTCGTCTTGACATTACAGGATCCCTAGCACCGTCAGCTCAAAGACAAGTACTCTTGCTTCATGCACAGTATTATTATATTATGTGCCTAGTTTCAAGAGCAGCTTTGTTGCGTCGTGCGACAATTCTATGGACTCAGACCAAGGAGCCAATACCTCCAATACTCATCACCATTTCTGATACCTGCATCAATTCGGGTATCGCCCTAGGTGACATATTACTAAAGCTAGAGGCAATTGATAGGTTTAATTCCTTAACATGGTTCGACACGTTCTATGCCGTAACCTCGACGTTAGTTCTCGTGCTGGATATCATAGTCAAGAAGGACGGCCCTCCGGCTGAGTCCCTTCAGCAACTTACAAATTTGGCGGGCTTAGCAGAGCGACAAATGCAGAATTCTCGCATGCCAGGCACTATGCGGAAGTTATCAACCATTGTGGTCGAGCTAAGTCTCCTAGCAAATGAATTTGGAAATAGATCACCACCAAATGAACCCGAAGACCAGCAATCGATGTCTCATGAGAGCGCTCCTCGTGGAGACCCTCTGTCGGGAATAGCCCGGTTCGGGAACATGGCCAACGATGACTCAAAGATGGTGAGGGAGAATTCTTCGCAGTTTTGGGCGCAATTCTCATTAGATAATACAGAGCTGCAAGATTGGTGTTGGGATGATCTTGGCGCGCTTTTACAAACAAATAATTAATTCAGCTCAGTATAGTTCACACTACGATTATCAAAAATATTAGATCCTTTCACAAGTTACTAGAAGATGTCTCCTTGTTTCTATTGCATAAATATCAAGGCAAAATGCTCGTCTTTAAAGTTGTGACGTAAATGAGAGGATGTAGGAAATAAGAAAGCTATGGGATGTTGAATCCATGCTCAAAACCAAGGAGGGATTATCACCTCTTTATGAAGCTGCACATTGAAATAAATTTAAGAAAAGCTCGAGCCACATCCAACTACGTCCATCCCCAAACCCCTTCGACCCCTCTTTACTTCGCTTTCCCGTTAGTATCGCCTCCCATTTCACCACTCATTGCCCGAGAGCCGATGCCATTGCTGTGGGCCGATACCCAGAAAGCCTCTGCTTGTGCAAGTGCCTTATCAGGAGGAAAATCACCAGAGATGTTCAGCATATCGTTAATATGTTTGTTAAGCCAGAGCGCGGTGCCGTGGTTAAGAGTTGTTGGGTCGACGGGTGCAAGCTGTTTTGCACCGCTGATGAATCCGCGGCACGAGGGCTTGTTGCAGGTGCAGGTAAATCCTTGGGCCTGTAGATATGTTAGCATCTCCAAGAAACTAAGGTAGCAGAGTCAAGAGGTCATGAGTCTAGATTAGACTGCAAATATCTCGCTTCTTGATCTGTCAGAACTCGGAATTTTCTTTACCATAGAATACTCTGTTGATGGATAAAAGAAGGTGAGCTCTTCGTTTTTCTTGATACCTTTGGGACCTGCAATGATCTTCATGTTTCCGACATCGAAGATCTTTGATATTAGTTAGTCGGCTTCTCTTTTTCCATAGACAAAGATTGTAGAAAAGACATACCAAGCTGGGCTCACAAGAATGGTTAATATAAACCAGATCAGAATTGAGGCTGAAGTGAGCATCCTATACCTCTGATCAGTATTAAAGTTTTTGAACACAATCTCCCTTTGAGAGTTGAATCCAGCAGAGACTTCAATCACTTACGGCACCCATTTGCACTGTGGCATAGGTTGGCTCTTTATCCTCAGTGCATGGAGGGAAGTTGAGCTCGGCAAAAGTTTCGAACGGTTTCAGATCTACCATTGAAAGGGACAAAGTGTTGTAATCACCCGATTTAAGATGTACTTCTTGGACATCGGGGTGGGAAGGCTGCTTCCAAGTAATTGCAATTGGTGCCATTCTAGTCACCAATGTGGGTCAGATATTGAAGTGTGATTTCTGATCTGATTTTTGAGATGTGATGTTTACCGTACGTAAGTTCAGCCACGAAGAGAGTGCTTTCGTCGTTTGGGCAACTATAGAACACGGATTTGTTTCTGGTGACAAATTGGTCGCTGATGATTTAGAGTTCTTCTGTAGATTTGGGCTGCTTTTGCGAGAACTGGCACAACAGTGGTTAGCTGGGTTCTAGCGAAGATGGAATCATCACAAATCGTACGCAGTGTGTTATCTGTTAAACTTGTGGTATTATGAAGTCGATAAGAACAATCTAATTGTTCAAGTAAACAGTGAAATGTAATGTGAAATCGATCCTGTGACGTGCAAGTAACCCACTCCACCGCTCCAGCTCCTGGACCGAGGTGTACCGTTAAGCGAAAAGTTATGTGGGTAAAAGGGGTCCTTGCCAAGATACCATCGATGTTACAGGCTGGGGTATTAGAACTTGTACTTTGTGGGGTATTGATAATTATTTTCACTTTAGTATGTAGTAGGTTCTATGCAGAATGCCATATGAATTGATGTAATCTACCGTATTGGCTGAAGGTTGATCACTGTTATATTGCAGTGTCATGCCCCTTCGCCAGAACCAATCTCGCCTGACCTCGGATTTTACCAGAATCAAAAATCATAGTCAATTCGTGAGCTCAACTGGGATGTCTGATCTTGGTGAAAGAGAGGAGGAGATAAGAAGAAATAATTAATGTAATCACGGTCACGGTGTCCCACCACGTGATATGATGATTGTCGTCCCCACCCGCTATGTAAACAACGCGTCGCGATTTCTTCACCATTATCATCAACCATCCATCAGCAAGATGGCGACGCAACTACCCAATCCACAAATCTTGTCTCACGCTCTTAATACAATTTCAACAGAGTGCGTGAAACTTGCAAACCTCCCCGCCCTAGATCAAGGTGCCGCGATCTTGCAACAACTTACCCAAATGAACCAGCAGATGGGCCAGATGAACCAGCGGATGGATCAGATGAACCAGCGGATGGATCAGATGAACCAGCGGATGGATCAGAGATTTAATAGTCTTGAGATAGCGATTCGAGCTATGTATGTTCCTTTCCAAGGCTAGTATAGCAGCTTCTATTTACTATTAGGTGACTAACCTTTTATTTCATTTTAATTTATAGGAACCAAAACTCTATCGCTCGTACCCAGAACTCGTTAAGAGGTTTCCCAGACCAAGAGCTTGTTCCTTTAGTCAACGCTATTACAGCTGTTGATATACCTGGCTTTCCTACCACTCCTTCAGAGCTCAACCACGCCTCAGCTGCGACTTTAAATCCTATACTTAGTGCATTAGGACTTAGCACTGGTGGAAACGCAATACAGAAGCGGAAGAGACTAGGTGCTGCGATAGGGTTAAAAGTTTAAGATAATAGAGATTCGCGACTAAGGCGGATATCGGTTGCGTAAGTTACAAAGAATAACTCCTGCCATGCTTCGCCAATCCTTTGCCAACCTTTGCCAATAATTAGGTACGTTGTTTTCTCTGGGCAATTGCTTAATTGCAGGCTAAATAGTTTGACAGTATATTTAAGACTAAGAAGAGTCTGGGAAGCTGGGCAACAAGGTATATTCTATGCTGGAATTTCCTATTGCTGCTTCCAATTTTGCGCAGCATAAAACAACAAAATTCGGAATATGCGGTATAACTTGGGCCAGAGTACAAGTTCTCAGTCCCGCTGCAAGTCAATGAAATAATTTTCAACCCATTACAGCCTCCGTTTGCTTTTTCCGTGCCGTTTCATGAATAATCTTCATCAATAGCTCTAGGCTTGTGCCATAACAGAAGGGGGGGGGGAAGCATTAAAAGCCTCACACCTCCATTTGCAATTTTCAGGATAAGCCGTTTGAAAGCGCCTGAAAACCCAAGAGCGAATAAGAACCCTCACGCGACCAGAACCTGGAGTTACCTTGTCGTGCGGCTGTCACCATACCATCTATAGGGTTGGGTGATTACTTATGCGGCGTCGTTTTTTAGAGTTTAATGATTATTTAAAATTGCCTCTTTGTTTATTGTGATCAGATGCACACGGAAGCAGGAGTGTCAAAGTGAGAGCCATCGCTGACTTGATTAAATTATGGTAGTCTTTGGTGGATACAGGCAGGTATTTGGATTGTCTGGCCTTTTCTCACTTCCAATATTCTACTTGTAGAAGGCGTCTACGCTTCGCAGTTGTATTGGGACAAGCGTCAAGCTCGCTCGGCGACCCTGGGTTTTCCTGACAATGCATCCGTACGTAACGCTAGCGCTCCTATTGCGGCATAACTCCGTATCTTCTCTGTCCGAGTACCTTTACGCTTGTGTAAAACAATAAATCCTCCCCCTGAGCTCCCTATCAGCTTCGCGCTGCGGAAAGAGTCGAGGCTGGCTCCATATGATTAACGCATACGTACACGTAGCATTCAACCCACCATCAATGTCCCGCACCACGAGGCACGAATCACACGCTATAGCGATATCAACAAGCTTAAAGGGGGTGGGGAAGTGGGTTGCGGCATGAGAAATGGGAGTGCTGTAGCGTTGCCGCTGAAACTCCCCCTTCTATGCAGTTTCCAGAATATTGCCTTCTTCGAGTATCTGCTGGCGATGGATTGTCCCGGCGGATGCGGATGAGGTGATCGTCTGTTATCAACACGGTGTTGTCAAGTCAGGTACCGTTTCAGGCCTTCCTGGACCAGCAAGATTCAACGTAGCCATCCTGTGTGCTACCACAACGTGAGCAGTGACATGAAGTATCACATCACCAGGTCTTCTTGCTCTTACTGTGATTGCAGACCATCATGCCAGTGGCATATACCTAGATTGTATTTATTCATGCGAGGTCATGATATCTAGCTGGTTCTTGGTATTCAGTATTCAGTAAAACAACCAATCAGTATTCGACTGTCGTACAACAGTACTTCAGTACCACTTGCTGTATTACTTATTGTACCTCGCCACATATTACGATTTTCCTGCGTTGCCATTCGCCAATTTCTCCTACTGAATTCCTTCTGGGGTCGTACTTGGTTCTTATCTGTGGATCGACAACCCTCAGGCTCTAAAACAAAATTAGTCGCTCCTTTATCCCAGACTCTCCGTAAACTGTCCCAAGATTGAAGCTTCTAGCGTCGGAACTTAGCACTATCTTGGAAATCCTTGGTAAAAGCTTGAGGCGGCCTTGGGAAAAGCTTCTGTTGATTCGATGCAGCCACTATCTACCGGCAAGGGCAGCACCTCTACAGCTCGGCCTTGCCGTAACGCTCCTGATGCTGACCTGGGCTTACACTAAGGACATCCATGTACCAGGAAATCTGGCCGCCGCCTTGAAAAGTTGAGAAAGCCAACTGGGGAAAGTGATGGGGTTCTTTTAGGGAGACGAGGTGGATCTATCTCCATGTACATGTATATATATATGAGCATATCCTCTTAGGATGGCAACCGTAGAGCCACCATACAATCAAATTCTAGATCAAATCTCGCTCTTTTTCTTCTCCTGCGTGCAGGTTCCCCTTCTAGCTCACCAGACTGAGTGAACAGAGTCTAACATGGCCGAATATGATACGAAAGAAAAGTACGATGTGGAATCGAACTCAGCAGCAGTAACTGGCTCGCCCGGGGAAATGGAGGTGCCTGGAGGAGAGCGCAAGCTGAAAACAAACTTGAAAGGCAGACACATGCAGGTTCGTCGCATTCTTGCAATGGGTTATCTTCTTTACCATGCTAATATATTACAGATGATTGCCATCGGTGGCTCCATTGGTGCTGGTTTATTCGTTGGTGCTGGAGGAGCTCTTAGATCAGGAGGGCCGGGTTCTTTGGTCATAGATTTCATGATCACTGGTTTCATGTTGTTGATGACTGTCAATGCCTTGGGAGAACTTGCTGGTATGGTTTCCTCTCTAGGGATGTATTGGACTGGAACACTAATATCTGCAATAGCTCTTTACCCTGTCGCTGGTTCCTTCTACACCTACTCTGTACGCTTCATCGACCCAGCTTGGGGATTCGCAATGGGCTGGAACTACGCCATGAACTGGTTAGTTGTGTTGCCTTTTGAGCTTACAGTTGCCGGAGTCACAATTGCTTTCTGGACCGATCCAGACAACACTGGCCATCCTTCTGTTAATGTTGCTGTCTGGATCGCAATCTTCTTGGTGTCAGTCATCGCAGTCAACTTTTTCGGCGTGAAAGGCTACGGAGAGGTTGAGTTCGTTCTTGGTCTCATTAAGGTCATCGCGATCATTGGTTTTATCATCCTTGGTGTCATTATCAACTGTGGAGGTGTGCCCACCGACAATAGAGGCTACATCGGCGCCAAATACTGGCATGATCCTGGAGCATTCCGTAACGGGTTCAAGGGATTTTGCTCAGTTTTCGTCACTGCTTCTTTTGCATTCGGTGGAACAGAATTGGTAGGACTTGCAGCTGCGGAAGCAGACAATCCTCGTAAGACGATCCCAAAAGCCACCAAACAGGTTTTCTGGCGTATCGCCCTCTTCTACGTGATCTCTCTGTTCATCTTGGGACTCATAGTTCCATCCGATAACGAAGATCTTTCCCATTCAGGTGGAGGAGAGACCCGGTACTCCCCTTTCGTCTTGTCCTTCAAGCTTGCCGGTATCAAGATCCTCCCATCGATTTTCAACGCCGTCATTACCATCTCTGTTCTCTCTGTTGCCAACTCCTGTAGTTACGCCAGTACCCGAACTGTCCAAGCACTTTGTGCTCAAGGAATGGGTCCCAAATGGGGCGCAAAGATTGATAGAAAGGGTCGTCCTTGGGTGGTTCTCATTTTCGCCCTCGCCATTGGATGTCTCGCCTTCGTTAATGTTGCCCCTGAAGGAGGAACCATCTTCACTTGGTTACTTTCCCTCTCTGGTCTATCGAACTTCTTCACTTGGGGATCCATCTGCTTCGCACATATCCGATTCCGAAAGGCCTGGGCACGTGCGGGGCGTACCACTGATGATCTGCCATTTGCTGCCATGTTTGGAGTTGTTGGTTCTTGGCTTGGACTTGGACTGAACATTCTCTGTCTTATTGCCCAGTTCTATGTTGCTCTCTTTCCAATTGGCGGGTCACCCAATGCTGAGGCATTCTTCCAATCCTACTTGGCGGCCCCAATTGTTATCCTTTTCTTCGTTGGTTACAAATTATACTACAGACAGTGGTCGATTGGCGTTGTTGCGAGCGAGATCGATGTTGACTTTGGACGCCGAGAGATTGACATTGCTGCTTTCAGACAGGAATTGGATGACGAGAGAACGATGAAGGCAGGCTGGCCTTGGTGGAAGAGACAATGGGATTTCTGGTTCTAGATAAAGATCCAGTCCTTTGAAGTATTAGAGCTTTAGATATACACTCCTAGAAATATATACTCCCACTTGAGAATACAGTGTATAGCATCTCATTCATTAAGAAAAAATGAACTCTCATGATCACTTACTCCGCGAGATAGCCTGTTTTATTTTCACATCGTGGAGCTTAAGCCTGCGGTTATATTTAATGTGAATATCACATCGCAAGCCCAATAAGTATTATTATTGCGATACGGAATAACGCCTTCGTGTAACCGAAGGGCTCTCAAAAATGAGACATAAAACGCGGTTCTCGTTTCTTGCTGACAATACCACAGATTCCTAAATAAATCAAGTAGGGAAGGCATCGTTACATCGTACTTTCATACTTGTGCTCAAATCTCGCTCAGTGATAAGCATTTAGGAGTTGGTAATTTGGCTGTACGAATTATTTTAGACCTGGCGTGCCATCCTTCACAATCCTTTCGCTAAATTTTAACACCAAGTCCTATGGCTGCCATCCTATTGATGTAAGACCAACCGTTTGACCAGTTCTAAACCATGCAAAGTTGGAAGCAATGTTGGAATCAACAACATTAGCCCCTTAAAAAGGCTCACTAACGCGTACACGATGTGAATGATGATGAGATATGGTGAGTTACTCCTCAAGTTCACCGACAACATAAATATCCGGCGGAAGCTGTAGCCTCACTACAACAGTTTCCTAGAGCAACAGTACGAATTCTTGAATCACGGGTTGATGAAAGCTCGACGACATAGTTGTTTCAATATAAAAGGATCAATTAGATTACGATTATCTCGTTGTGATATCGAAAGATCAGCGTGTGGTTGATGTGCCCATAGCCCTCCCAAGAACGAGGAATCCAGTTTACAGAGTCGCCACATCTATCAACAAACTCTAGGACTACCAAACCCTTTAGCCATAAAACGTCCAGAACCATTCACTCAGCGAGTACTAGTTAAGTGCCATCCACCGCCGCCATTCACGAGTCTTGCATTCGACTGCTCAGCCAGTTGGACCATTCGTTGGCGCTCATCCAGATGTCGTAGGTTGCCCCTAAGCTTCTCGCTGGACCCGTACATCACTGCAAGTGCTGACGATTTGATAACTTTCACCCGAGAAACCTTGGTCTTATAGATAGTTCCCGCCAAAAGAACAAAGCTGAGAAGCAGCAAAGCGAGGAGATAGCTGAGCCAAGGCCAGCGTACTTCAACATAGCTCTGTCCGATGTACGCTGTTCCGATTGCGGGAGTGCCTCTGAACGGTCGACTACGTATGCTATAATCGTGTCAGCTACGAAAGGCTACATAAGAAGGTTGGGTTAGCAACTCACTTATTGCTGAGACTGGTTGCAATATTTGCGACAAGTGTATTCACCGTCTTGAGTTGTAAGTCTCTTTCTTGCTGGAAGGTCATTGATCCGTTGCGCTTGCCAATCGTAACGGGGTTGAAAAGAGCTGTTGTTATCACCTCAGCGCCATCACTTCCATAATCAGCATTAGCAGAATACGTGGTTCCTTCCATCATTTTGGATAGAAAGAAGCGCACTGTTTCCCTTGAGTCACGGTCAACGGTATAGTTCTCTTGTTTATCCTTCCCGCCACTCAAGACCAATGCGGACTCTTCAATGAGATGGCGTGTATCTTCGCTTGTCAATGGATCGGGAATAATATCCGGTGAAGTTTCAAAAACCCCCTCCATTGTCTTGACGTCAGTTGATATTTTGATTGGGTTCGACGATGGAATACCGTCGACAACTTGAGTATCATGTTCCCCAACACACCAATAAAACAAGATCTCGATGGCGCTATGAGGGATAAACGGTCGTCCGAATTGCTCTTGTCGGTCATTCTTGAAGATAAGAAATATGTTCGCAATGCTAACGTCCATGACATTAGGTATATCCAAAAACGCGATGGATCGATTTGCAGCTGGACGAGTATTTTTGTCGACATGTGTCATGTTAATGCCCAAATATTGGGTTGAGTTCATGAGTGCACCATTTGGCAACGACACTTGTACCATGCTAGGACTTGTTTTATTCACATCGCCCGCGTTGTATTCAAGAGGTGTGTAGGTAAGTTTGTCGGTCACGTTAGCCGTTTTAGAGCAGATCTGTAACGTCCGGTATGGTTCCCAAGTGCAATTCCCAGTTGCACATGTTGGTGCAATCGTTGGAATTACTTGGTCATAAGGATGAAAGAGACCGCTCTGTGCAGCATCCTTCAGAGAGTAGTCCACGGTATCTGTGTCATGTCAGAATCATATGTTGGGGTTTCTTTTGGCTGTGTGATATGGACAACTTACAGCCTGCCGTGTTTTGTCCTTGGTGAGTACGTGCATAGAACAGGTCGCTTCTATCGGAAAAAGATGTGTTCAATCGATTTGATACTGGTCGAGTTGGATAGGCAATCATTTGTTGCGTGATGAAAGAAGTGCCAAATCCCAAGATAGATACCACTGCACCGATGCAGGCCAAGTGACTACACTAGCGATTAGTATACATCCACACCACGAGAAATATTTACTTACATTCCCTTTAGTCTACCAATGAGCTTCAAACCACCAATTGGTCCTCTGGAAGCTTCGTCGAAAGTTTGGAAGTCTGCAAGAGGACGTTCTTTCTCGGCAAACCAAATCCACTTTAGCTGACCTATTGCTGCTCCAATTGGTACGGTAAGGCCGGATTTTGCAACGGTTGTCAAGAGTGCAAGAATGGAATTAAGAGTAACCTTATGTGGCCAGGATGGGAGTGGTTGACCGTCATAATAAAGCAAGATGAAGATGATTGCTAAAATGGAGTTAGCCAACCATATAACTAAAGTAGCGTGGGAGTTGAGAGAAGATGAGGACGCTATTACAGAGGGTTTTATACATACCACACGACGCGCCAATACTCAATAAACAGCCTAGAAGTTCAACAAGCCACCAGTCCTTGAGTTTTCGGAAGACACTGCGATTATCTTGCCATGGTTCAGAACTATACTCCTGGGCCCTTTCGTGGACAAAAGCACCATTCTTCTCTGCATCTCCGAGGTGACCATTCATGCCAGACCTAGAGGAGACAGGACTATCCCCAAGGCCCCCTTTAGACGTCATGGTGTCTGGCGAAGATAGTGTGTGGGAGGTCATATTGCTGTTGAGATTGAGATACGAATTTCTGGAGAGTTTTTAGGGGGATTCACTTCACGACAAATTCATTCAAGAAGATGACCATATGCAGGGGAAATGAAGCTGTGGGTGGGCTTGAATATGAACGAAATGAAGTCACAGAAACGGCCCTCCATGAACTGGACCATACGCGTTTTACGAGCCAATCGAAAGTCATGAAGCTGTTTACCTCCACTCAGGACCGGAGTTTCAGCCATGCGAGTGCAGTCAACATGCAGCCAAGAAGTACGTGATGGTGAACACAGCATCAGCCTTCCCCTGAATTTTGATTAAACACCCAGAGTCATATCCGACTTTAGGACTGACAACACCACAATGCGTCAAAAATCCAACATTTCAACGTGTCAAACATGCTGCTGGACTAATAGCAATTGACAAGAACCAACATTTGGGAAACGCTAATCTCAACTAAGAGACAGAGCACAGACAGAAGGAAGCCATCCGCAGGTCAAGTAGTACCAATTAATATATGCTCGTGCAGCAATGCTGCTACTGTGACTTAAAACGTTCCGGTCATGCTAACCATACTCGATAGAGAAATTTCGCCTCCACATGCTGCTTGATGTGTACTGTTACTGTGACATTACCCAAGGTTCCACTCGTAAGCGAGCGCTTAGATGCAGAAGTAGACGGCTATATATTAAGCTTATATAATGCCAAGTTTAAAGACGAGCGAAAGCTTATTCGTCAAGCACTGGATCCGAAAGGCCTGCCTAAGAACTCCTCTATGTTAATCACACCTTCCCTTGGGCCCCCATCGAGCTTGATCACTTCACCAATCAAATCATGATTGATCGACTCTCCAACTACACTATCACCTTTGTAGTCCTTGTGTTCTGCCACAAAATTTCGTATCCACTTTGCGGCAGTCCACAGTCGGCCATCAGCTCGCTTTTTGATCAGGCTAAGATAACTTGCGAATTCGCATCTGGTCTCAACATCTACGTTCATGCTATCCAAGTAACCCTCTACCAAAGGCACCAACCCTGGAAAATTGTTCTCCCCATCGGCCTTTCCACCGTTCATAATTTCTTCAACTGACATTAATGCATACTCATCCTCAACGGGTCCTGTCGGAGTTGGCGGTCTTGATATACCATTTGGAGTAACGGTTCCAGAGCCGCCCTGGTTGCCATTTGCGGAGTAGGGACGAGGGGTGCGAACTGGGAAAGGATTCTTGCGGAACCAAAATTTCTTCTCGAGGACAGCATCTCTGGCATGTGCTGTTTCCATATTCTCATCTACTTTAGATATCGGTATGTAGAAATTCAAGTCAAACGATAAAATAGCCCTCGTGATGAGGACCATGAAAACCGAAAATGCAGCATTCTCGAAATCCGTGATTTGGATTTCCATAGGTCTGAATTCGACTCGCCATCCAATATCGTTACCTGCTGGAGGAGGCTTGAAACGCATGTGTTGCCAGTTTGTAGACTGTAAATTTTCGAAGTGGTCGGTCTTCTTGAGATCTAATTCTTGAAGATCTTCCGCGAAAATGACGATGGGATCCCGGATAAAAAGATGAGCAAAGTGAGTTGCAAGCAGAGAGTCCATGCCTCCATCCATAAGCTTTTGTTTCACATCAGGGTCAATGATCAGATTAGGGTCCAAGTACTCTTTTCTTAAACGTGAGTCTTCAGATATATAAGTAGAGTTGGAAGCATATCGAGATTTGGGAATGCGCCATCGATTGTTTTTGAGAGGCTGCTACGTGTCAGCGAAATGCTTGAGTGTAGATGGACACAACTAACGATCTCTCCGAGCTCCTCTGGAGTTCGATCATCCACCGCTGCACTAATCTGATTCCAGCGAACATCAGTGTCAGCAAGGAAGCCTTTATATATGGGAGTAGCTGCTGTTAATGCGAGTAGAATTGGACCCAGGGGACTCAATTGATCGTACATCCGGCGACCTTCCGTGATGTTCTTTGCTTGGAAAGTTATTTGCAAGCAACAGCTTCCCATACCAAAAGCCATGGCATCCATATGGATAAAGTTATCAGGTGCTGCGCCATTTCTCACATCATCATCTTCGGGCCATTTGTGCAGATCATAGTTGACAGTTGGATCTTTCCATGGCCAAGTAGTGTTCTTATCTCTGAAAACTGGAACATTTACTTGAACTTTTCGTCCTCGTCTTGACCGTATGTTTGCTGCTAATGTGGGGAATCTTATATGTGGATTGGCGATTTCATCAGGAACAAATTGTGAACGAAGCTTCTCTCCAGAAGGTGGATAGTAAGGTGCAGTAAAAGTACCCGGAGCTCCTAGATGTGGGTAGGTAGTCAATGTAAGAGGAAACTCCTCAGGATACATATGCTCTTTGGCAATTTTTCGTCTAGAAAGTTTAGTATAAAAGCTGATGTAACGAAATTGCACTCTTACCTCAATTTCATATTAGACTCCACATCAAGAAGGTCTTTAAATCCAATTCCCCAAGGGCGACCCGGCGTTGCCTCAAGCATGAAACGTCCGAATTCTGGATGAAAGATAGGCAGAGGAGCACTGGAGCTTGTTAGATCAGAACATTCATGTTCGCTTGTTAAAAGCATACTTTGAACCTGCCGAGATAATGTCTTGCAAAGCTGGTACGCAGCCGCCCTCGGTCTTTAGTTTCTCATCAGAAGCGAGAGCTGTGAGGATATCTGCTTGTCGTAGCGAAAGTGTAACTTTCTCATCGTCTTCTTTGTAATTAACTACTAGATATTCTATCTGTAGGATATCAGCATTCTCCCCTACTACCAACACGGAGTAAAATACGAACTTCATCACCCCACAGAAGCGCATCTCTTTCCTTTCCCTTTGCTCCATTCCAAATTGCTAAAAGTTGCTAAAGCAAACCAATGAGCTAGCCGAACTACCTATAGCTCGAATCCCGTACCTGTATTCCCCATGCCCGAACATGATCTGCATTCTTCTTCGCCTCTGACCATTCTAGTGGGGTTCCAAGAGCTCTAGGAAACCGATTAGTATTGCCAATTCAGAAATCCTCCCTAGCTTGTCGCCTTACAAAAGACCCATCGTGTATGCTCAGCTAAATTTCCACGTAGTTCTCCCAGTCACGCTGTATGTCCAATAGCCAAATTTCTGCGGCTGCACGCTTTTATAGGGTTCGTTTAGATAGCTTTAGAGATCGTAACCCAGCGTCGGAGAGTTTGACTTCAAGTATTGTTTGGGATAGGTTTGAAGGGCTGCTGCCCGCCTGACCAGATGTCTTTCCTTAGGAAAGAATAATAACCCCACTACCAGTACGTAGCCATAGTCCAACCTGCAGTCAGTGATAGCCAATTGATAGGTCTTGATAGCCTCGAGCACGAAATAGCTAGTCCCGCCGGCTGATGAATGGAGATATGCTCAAAAAAACTGCGACAGAGCAAGTAATCATGGGGTGGAAGCTGAGATCTTCTATGTTGTTTTGTGGAACCGCAGAAATTGAATGGATTTGTAAGATGTATTTTTCCCTGAAAATGGGATGATCCAGATACGGTAGCGGGGTGGTTGATTACAAAGAATTCATATCGTCATCTTCCGAAGTGGGGTCCCGCTCGATTTCTAACCAGATTAAGGTTAACAACACCACAACCATGAAACACACGATCCACGGTTGTTTACCATACTCTCGCGGTATGATCGAACAGAACAGTCTCATTAGCTTAGTTTAAGCAATATTTTAGATGTACTAGATTGTTTAGTAGGCCATGAAGTAAGGATTTACTGTGTTTTCTTTTAGGTATCTCTCCTTTCCCCGAAAGAGGCTCTGTCACGCATTCGTAACGGGTTCTGTAATATATTTTGAGACATATCAAGAACAGTAATTTCAATCATTTTGGTTATACGAAATATAGATTGGCAGAATATATTCGATAGAGGTAACAACCAACGTTCGTAGATTATTCTTTCCGATGTATCAGATACTTTTGCATGTGCTATCTCCAAGTAGTGATGACATATACCCAATGCCACTGCGATACACAACTGGGTGAGATGGTAACGCAGAGAAAACTAATCCCAGTTTGATACAACTTCATATACAGCCTCCATATACAGCTTCCATCTAGTCCTAACCTACTAAGCGAGGTGAACCCCTATGTCCCTTAAGCGAAGCTCGATAATAAGGAACACTCTAAAAACGGTCGCATCTCTGATTTCGATCTACATTGATCTAATGTACCACAAACCCCTCACGGACCCATATTTATCATACACCTCTAGCCTCTGTCCCAATCGTCAACTTCCAAACCTTAGATAGGTAACAATGCCGACTTTCAACATCCGGAAACGTGCAAGCCCAACATGGAAAAGATCGGAAGCGTACACAGAGACAATCTGCAGAGATACTCTTCCATCGTCACACTACCTGTGTTACCTCCGATGCCTCTCATTCCTGTGGTGATGCTCTGGAATTGCATGCACGCTGGCAACCTCTATGATCCTTTTTTTCCATATGTGGCATGTGAGCGTCAATGCAGGTGAAGATGCAAGTCGGGACGCAAGTCAAGACAAGAAGTTGTTGTCTTCGTCGCTTCCCAAATTGAAAACAGTTGCTGCTGTTCAGGTTTGAATGATGAGATTTACCTCTGCTCGCTAATCTCGAATGAGGAGAGTTGGACCCAGTAGAGATCGTGCCAACTCAGGTTCATCTATCCCGAAACAAACCTGGTATACCATTCAAAAGAAAAACAAAATCACCATATCATAGTGAGCAAGCAAAAGAGGATCCAGGTAAACCCTTCCTAATATGTCTGCAACGGCAACCTCGCACCGATTTCCACGTCGACTTATCAGTTGTCCCCACCATGCACCTCGTTGCTGGCTGAGCTTTGTTGCAGTAACCTCAAACATGCACCTGTATGTCGGCTGCCGAATGGCAAGAACCACGCCTCATCATCATCATCACTTTATACTTTCCGCGGGCCTCTACACACGCAGGAAGAAGCTGAGAAGAACGCAAAATCTAGCTTTCCAATCATGAGGAAGCGGTAGCCTCAAAAAATTGGTGCCAACCATCACGTGCCTGTACTGGACAAGATCTCCAAAGCAGGTGAATTGCCTTCCTCTTCCTTTGCTGATATGGCCTCACCAGTGTGTGAGATTTCTATGAGGACTGCTAGTCCTGACTTGGTAAAGATTATGATTCCAACACTGAAATTATCTGCGTATTAAACAAGCTACTGCCAGCATAACCCCTTTTCCGCCGCCTCACTAGACGTCGTTAGCATATCTAGTAAATAGCAGATGATTAGAGAAATAAGAAATGTCTAAGAAAGTGTGTAATTAGCAACCTCGACTAATAAACCCGTTTCGATTTAAGATGGAATGCACTGTCTATACTCTCAAAGGAACGTAATTCGAATTTGCTTCGATTTCGGCATTGACAATCTCGAGCGGTGGATGGCCTTCGTTCAATATTATATATTTTCATTTCAAATGATCCACCTCCTTAACGAGTGCAGACTAAATTCTAATGATTTCACAAATCATGACCCGGCCAACCAGCAGTCACCTTTCACAAACTCCTTGTGACTTGACTGAGCCTCCAATACCCAAACTAATTAGAAGCGAACCACCTTTGTAGCTCTGTTGTCAGAAAATCAAAACTCCTCTTATGCCCACTTTCGAGATTAGGATCTCTAGTGTCGTATGATTCCCGGAACGCCTAAAAGCGAACATGATAGATAGTTCTGCTCTCTCGAATTCCAGACGCATGCTCGCTGAAATGCTGCTCATCGCTACCAATGCTTAGTTGCCACCTGAACCTCCTAATAGAGGTTTTGTACAATGCCGTCATAAAATCTACCCTCAAAGGTGAATATGCATACATGGTCGTAATCCAGTAACTCGCCCCGAACTCCAGGAATATCGAAAATGAAGGCGTCGCTCAGTGAACCGGTCTTCTCGAAATTTCTTGAAATATACATGAAATGTTGCATTTTTTTTTTTAGTTTCAAAGTGCTCGCGGGGAATGCTCATCCTTTGGGCGGAGAGAAGACCCGTTTGAGCCTTGTGATTGTTTCAAGGTGTTTTTGCGTGTCAATTTTGCGTAATGCAGTCCACAGGCATTGCAAAGCGTTCTTGCTCCGTCTGGGCCCCTCCTCCACTCAGGGGTTTCGGCGCGATTGCAACTGTGACATCGTCCAGGTGGTGCTGCTCTCTGCCAAATGTTAGAATGACATCCGCTGGAGGAAAATGGAAACCTTACCCCTCTACGTTTTTTACCCTCTAGGCTACCAAAGCTTTGATTTTCTCTCCCGTCATCATACATGCTCATGTCTTCGTCGTAGCTACTAGGACCTTTCCCACCATGCTCCCTCAAGCGCTGCTCTGCTGCATATTTGTTCTGGTCTTCTATTGTTTCTCTCATTCTAAGGAGAGCATCGTTTATCTTCTTTTGATGAACTAGCATTTCGTCACATTGCTCTTTCGTTGGCATCCTGTCCGGGGTCTGGCGCTGTTGCTCTTGGGCAATTTTGGTGAAGTGATGGGACCATTCCTGAATGGCTATAGCGTTGATGTGAATTTCTGCCAGTCCATTTTCAAAGTCCCAATATTCCAATTGTCGTTTCAGGCCTTGTTTGAATACAGGGCTCACCGGCTTATCTTCCCCTCTCCCTTTCCAACCAACTATCGGATCTCTCTCGTCTCGCGGTGAAAATCTTGGTTGACTGAATGGTGGATGCTGACCCATTTGAACCGGCTGTGGACCTGGAGGCGCGTACGAGTACCCGCTGTGTTGCGGCGGTGGATTATGAGTAAAGTTACCAGGCAGTCGTTCTGGTGCTCTCGTGTCATGGTCATACCGGGGGTCGAATCGAGTCGCCGTATATGGATTGGGCGGCGGGCCGGGAGCAGGTTGTAAGGTATTCACTGGCCCTTGTCGACCATTCTCCGCAAATGTTGTCGGTGTGGACTCAGGTCTGCCAAATGGGTTTGATTGAGGGTATGTTGGTTGCAGCGGAGACTCGTGCCGTGCATGTGCTGGATACGGAGCATGTTCGGTAGGGTACGTTCGTGATATCGGAGGAGCTTGTGGATGAGAGTAGGGTAATTGGTGGTGCGATTGTGGCAGAGACGCAGATACCGGCGAAGCATAAGGGTTCGACTTGGGCCCGCTGCTGAGTGCTTCGTGGATTGATGGGAGGGATTGTCGGACTTGAGTGGTAGTTTGAATTGGTGGTGGAGGTTCAGGATGGTTATCAGACGTTCGCCGCGATTCTGGGGGAGAATTAAGCCCAACGACCAACTTCGCGGGGGGAGTGGGCCAACCTGTTGAGTATGGTTGTGGTGGTGGAGGGGCACCGGGATACACTGATGTGGGATTAAGAAGAACAGAGGCTGTGGATGCCATATTGGACGCCGAAGTATAAGTCCGATCTGTATTAATTCGGTCGACCTTCTCGCGGTTCATTAAAGACAGTATACCACTAAATGTCATAAAAGGTAAGCATATGTAGTCATTGAACGAGGGGCAGTCGGTTCAAAGCGCGAACGTACCTTTGCCTGCTGGGAGCTTCTACTGCTTCCATAATCAAGATCTAAAGCAGAAAACCTTCAGACAAGATTTCCGGGAAGCCTGCGTGGACGGCAGACAATATCGTGGGTTTCCCGTCCCGATGTGTGTACCCGTTACACTAAGTCACCAGGCATCTGCAACTTCCCCTCAGCTCGAGTATATGTTTGTGCGAGGTGTGGTTGCGAAGTGAAATGCAGATATGGGCGAGGAGCGGTAGGAGTGCAGCGTTGGGATATCCAGAGCAGAACAATCGCAGATCAGAAGAAACCTTGAGATATAACTATGGTTATAAACGGGAATTCGTTGCCAGAGAGAGACAGGGACAGATCCCAACCAATGGAAAGTCTGGTTGCTTCCTCACAACGAGGGAGTTGAAGTGACGATCTGCGAATTCTAGCCGCGGTCTTGAGTAATGATCTTCGAGCCTCAGAGGTCAGAGGTGTGTCTTGTGCAGAAGAAGCAAGCTTCTCGGTTTTATCGCTTCAGGACCTGTCCAACCCGAGCAAGATTCAAGGGGGAATGGTGAATTGGTGAAAGTGAGACTTCGGACCAGGGCAAGCCGCACTCGATGTTCTTGATATCAGGAGGATGGGTGAGGAAGGATGCGTAGTACAGCGACTTTATTAGATGCGAGGAACGCAAGCCGTCAATGGAAGAGGCACGATCAGAACGGAAACCGTGGCGTGGATGTCCAGGTGTAGAAGTGAAATGTTGCTACGATTTACTTTTTGTTGTTGTCAAAGAACATCGGCAGTAGTAGGTGGGGTGAGCAGGTAGAAGCTGGTGGGAAGGAAAGGCAGGCCGGGAGCTCCTAGCTACAGGAGTCGGACGGACTGGGACTTGAACTTGTAAAGTAGAGTCAATACTGTGCCTAATGAGGCCCTGTCGTGGAAAATCCTAATTGCTCATTGCTTTACTTGCTAGTGTCTCCAGGGCGGTGGTTGATGGGGATGGAGATGGTGGCGGCGATTACTTAGTGAGATGATGGTTTAGGTTTGGATTTGGGTTTGAATTTAGGTTTAGTCTTGGTAAGGAGGAATGATGGGACCAGTAGCGTGGACGCTGTGTTTCTGTTCTATACCGGGATGACACCCTGACCACCTTCCTCCCCCTACACCATCCACCAGCACTTACCAGCATCCAGTACCCGTGCTGCCAGGAAATCGACAGGATCTTGGGGCGATCCTCAAATCTCACCCAAAGAATCAAATGGCTTGCCCAAACCCACATGACGACTAGTGTTGCAAATTGAGCTGCTACGAGTTACTTGGACCCGGTCGATATCAGGCTTTCTGGCCCGCACGACCACGAGTCTATTAGGTTACAGGAACGAGCAAGTGAGTAGCACGCCCTGGAGAACAGGGGCTGGGTACTGTAAAACACTTTACTACGTTCGCACTATACAGGAGCACTTTAACAGGAAGAATAAGGTAGCTCATTAGCGTCCCGTTGACAGCAGCCGGCAGCCCAAGCCGATGCCCATGCTGCCTGGTCGTGACGGCCACGCATGGCGCTGCTCCAGCTCCAACTCAAAGCTCCACTCCGCCGCCCAAGTTCTCTAATTAGTTGAAGGATCAGTTGGTATAAGCCTGCTTACCTCCTCCACCAACAACGCCAGCGACGGTCTACGGTCGACGCAAAGCGGCCCACAGTGGTTTACGTCGTACTCTGGGTGCAGGGGCATGGGATGGGGGACGGACGCCGATTGATGAAGGACGCGCAGGCATGGGGTTCTGATAGCATTGTACCGCCGCACGGCACTAAGGCCACAAAGCATGGGGCAGACAATACGTTGTACATGCTGTAGCATTGCTGCAATCGAGATGGGCCGCTGTCTCAATTGAGATGTCCGCGCAGGGTGTACAACGACAACGCCTCTGGATTGACTTCGCGTGTGATAACCACTTGGCAACCCGATCTAGCACGAGAAGAGTCAATCGGGAGGGTGAAAATGTTTTTATTCCGTCAGAGTGGAGGGTTGGTTGTTCGAAATCGCTCAGTCGGGTTCGACAGTCTACACTGGGATGCTTTTCCTACGATAATGAAGAGGTTCATTGCAACTCGAGAAATGAAAATAAACCTTAAAACTTGGTCTGTCAAGTTCGCTAAGCAGTCACCGTCATCCTTCTCAATAAGCATCCGCGAAGTCATGGCTGATTCAGAGTTCACTCTGAGAAACATATCCACAGAACAAATTACTTATGATCATTTTGATCCAGAGTCTGTACGCTAGTCCTAGCTTGCCCGAAGCTCCAAGGAATAATACGATTCCTTTCAGACCTCACTTGCCGAGGAGATTTTCGTCCACTCATATGCTCAAGTTCTCTAAGCATGTAAATACCACCATGACAAGGATACGCCACACAGTATGCAAGATCAGATTCGTGGCAATTTACACGGGTGGTGATCTCTGGAAATGTGTTTCCCAAGCCATGTATGGCCTTTTCCCTGGTGGGGGGCAACATCTACAAAACCTTCGGTAACGGTTTATTGAGTAGTGATGATTCAAAGCGGCAGCTGGTTGCTACCTGACGATGCTGGTCATTACACCACTTTGAAGTTAGATTAAAAGCTGACAGAATGTGCGGAGCCATAAAACCATCAAGTGACTAGTCCATTGCGCTGCACCTGTCGAGCATTTCTTTGTGTAGAGGTGTATTGGGGGGTTAAGTTTTGCTCTAAGAGTAGCATAGTTCGCCAGCACAATCTCGCACCTAGTCCCCATCGAGGGCTAACCCCCTGGTCACAGATGCTGAGTTACAGATCCGAGATGCGCCAGATCCTTCCGTCTGTTGTCTCTAGCCTCTCCGGCGGCGTGCGAACCGTTTCCACCTCTGTAAGCGAAGTATCGAGCTTCGCAATGTTGATACTGGAAAGCCATGAACAAGTGGGTATGGAAGTTACTCTTCGTCCATTCCGGGGCTCATTTTCGATAGAAACCTGCACGAGTCACGATAAAATAGGACGAGAGATTCGTAATTGATGTTCCATACTGCCGTGACCGGAAGAACATCCAGCATGGTCTGTTCCAATACCCTAACCATAAGTCAAGTAGGTATTTTATACTATTGATTCTGAGATCTTGGACCCTAGCTGTCGGGTCCAGAAGATCAGAATCAGCTAAAAATAGGTATCCCACCAGCGACCAAATACCCTAGATAATGCTACAATCGTACCGCAGCAAGGTCATCTAACCTATAGAGCACATCTTACTCGGCAACAACTAACATTCGTGGGGATAAGTCACGGCACCTTCGGTAAGGACTTCTAAGAAGACGTAGTTGACAAAGTTACACCAACACCTAGCTGAATGAAGTCTGTGATGCGGTGGGCAGGGCAAACTAGTCCATATTTTCCACGAGTGATGTATCTAACCTATATGAGAGCCTTGGGCGCCTGAGTATTGACAGCGGCACGACCCAAATGATGAAGTAGGATTTGGATCGGCAGATTATAGATAGATATGCCAAGTAGACATGCCAAGCTAGCCGACACCACAGGATACATCGTACGTCCTTCCAACTCACTCAGTCTGACAGGCGCGTACCTCGGCGGAATAATACATCCCCTAATGTCGCCATGGACAGAAAAACTCTATTCCAAGTGCTGGGAACGATATTGAACCATTAATCTGCCTGCTAATTTCCAATGCCTTCGCTGAGTTGGGCCCAAAAGATGATCTTCTTGCCCCGTCGCTCCCAATTGAATCATAATAACTCACTCCAGGTTCTCCATCCAGAAACTCTATGTAAAGCCACAGTGGAGAATTACGATCTATCCACGGAGGGAAGAGGAAGTTCGGCCAGACGCCGGTTTGTCATTGAACCCTAGATCAAACCCCCAAAGAAGGTTGGTTTATTGCTCAACTCTTGCGACTGAGTTTGAGTTGGTGGTGGACGTGTAGAGGAGTGAGGTCGCTTGGCATCTCATAAAACTCCAATTTAGCGACCCGAGATCTCAACCCAGCAAAGCAACGCAAGGGAAGATCTGATCACCCTACAAGGTAAAATCCACGGAGATCGCAGTGGGCCTCACGGCCATACAGTACGGCCACATCTACAGCCATCCGTCGACATACAGGAGAGTAAAGTTCCATTTGGCTGGGATCGTCAAAGACCTAGCCATTGGTCTTCTCGGCTACAGGGCAGTCGCACGGGGGGATCGACCTGATACCTGTTTTTAAACGGCGAGCAAATGAAATACTTCGTGCCAGCTATGGTGGTCATTCTCGACGACAGCGTCACCCACAACGGAACTGCTCATGGCCAGAAACATGTCCCGTCAGTTTCGAGTCTGTCATTCAATCCATATGATTGCGTTAGACGTGCAATCCCCTAGCGAGGTGCTCTGACACCAGTTCCACGCCCTGAGAGATCAGTGTCGTTGGCGCCGCGCCCAGCCCTGTTACATTACCACGAGGAGGGCATGGGTAGGGCCTGCGCAAAAGTGTCAGTGGTGTCAACGGTTTCATCAGCACCAGACGCGCAAGCATAAACCTTCCTTCGCAACGACCAAATAGGATGACTTGCAAATGAGTTGCTGGCTGGCTGTCTTCTGCTCAGCAAAAGCATGGAAGTGCTCTCTGTGCCTCTCGCGCACACCCGTATCAGGACATATGGGGTATTGCTGAATTGGTAAACCTGGAACCCTTTTCCGTTCTAGACCCTCCTTTTTACGCGAACCCTCACCACTTTGCATCGTACGATAATTGCGTAGGGGTACGACCTTTTGTCAACCACCACCACTTTTCTGCTGCTTGATTCGGCCCTCGCGGTGCAGACTAATCGAGCGTGTGCCTTCGATAGCGTGAGATGTGTGTTATTGGAGATGAATACTTCCGTTACACGCGGCTGGCCCGAGTTTCGTAGGTCTTTAGGTGGTGACTCTTGTTTGTTGTCTGTTTGTGTGTTGGATCGATCTGGGATCTCTGCTTGGTCTCCGTCCTCCCAAACAAAACAAGCTCATCAACGTCATTGCAACCCGGCCAGTCGAGTAAGCGATATGCTGTCTGCTTGTCCTCCATCGACGATCTGATGCATGATCGAGCCCTGATCCCTGGACGACGCTTGATCTTTACAATCTCATCATCTCAGAATCTGATACTTTACACACTGGACTGCATAGGGACAGTACAATAGAGAGAGCGTGGGCCGGGGCTCCCCTCCACCCCCCTTGCGTCTTCTCCCTGTTCCCACTGCTCCCCCTGTGCCACACATACCACACACGCATACCAATACTGTACCGCCGTACATTGCAGACATACAGCTAAACACAGGCAGACAGACATACGCCCTCTAGGCCGCCGCACCCCCATACCCACTCCCCATCGACACCAGCATCAAATGTTAGTATCAACATCAACATCAACATCAAATATCAATATCAACGCCCCTTGCGCGGCCCGTATTCGGCACGGGCTGCCAGTGTTACAGTGTGATGCTCGCTTGTTCGTTTCCTCTGGGATCGAGCAACATGGCCGCCAGTGACGGCGGGGCGAGCTTGTCCCGATCGGGTGGCGCTGGGGTCCTCGAAGCAGGCTAGCCCCAGATGGGATTTCACGATCTCCTGATGCATTTCCGGCTAGCGAGCGAACCCTTCGGTCGGGTCGGGACAACTTGCATCCTGCTGCCAGATCTGAAAATGCATAATCGCCCGCTCTCAGATGCGGTCACGATGTTCCCCCGAGCCCCTCCAACAC
>Ga0247810_10000234_pt1 | contig 81224 bp, 81 predicted proteins | sample UWRJL119311C1_FD_179918 | JGI IMG/M metagenome (GOLD analysis project Ga0247810, IMG submission 179918) | Plant litter microbial communities from Arlington Agricultural Research Station in Wisconsin, United States - UWRJ-L119-311C-1 | ecosystem: Environmental > Terrestrial > Plant litter >...
CACGGAGCATCCCTCTCGTCGCCGCGACGTGGTACCGCTGGACATCTCGAGCTGGGGCAATACGCGCACACCAGCAATTGGCCTCTTGGTCCGCTTCTTACACGTGGCGCCTTGCCGCATTGATGTACAGGACTACACCTGCACGCTCACGACGCTGCGGTAAGATCTCAATTGCAAGCGCAATCGAAAAAGGCAATTCACGCATGGACGAGCGATTGCCTCCGTCTAGCTCTCCGTGCACGCTTTTCATCACAAACTCAAATCTGCGGCAACAAGATACACGATGGGGGTGTCCATGGCCGATTGCCTACTAATCCAATGCATTGATGCATCAGCTGCCGGTGGCCTGGTCTTCCATCCACCTTGTTCTGTTCATCCGTTTGTCCCCCATCTCACACACGTGAATACCTCTGCGCATGATCCTGCAATTTCCACTCCTCTTCCGCAGCCTCCCATCTGCCATCTCCTATCTGCCAGCCGACGGATCTATTTACGAACCTAATCAAATAAGCAATCAAGAGCAATCAAGTAATCAAGCACACACTCCTGCTCCCAGACTACTTAAACACAGATCACGGTCAGACATGAGACCCGCTGAATGTATCTGGTGATACCGCTCTCCACACCCTCAGCTTAGGGTTCCGAGCTTCGTTTCGCACATGCCAAACCGTACTTGCTCCACCCCACCATCGATATCACATCACATTCGCATCGCGCTCGTCGTAGCTCACCTACACATAACCTCCTCCCTCTTCCCTCTGCCCCTCTATCCGCTGCCGATGTCTCAAACCCCCACCGGCAAACCATAGTCACCTGGACCGGCTCCAATTGATCAATGGATGCATTCGTGCGTGAATGCGCCGACATCCGACGAGATGTCGTCGTCCGGACCCTGAGACACTAGAAAATGCGACACTGCAAGCCCAAGCCTCTCCCGTGCACATCACTCGCATCCCCCTCATCAACCCACCACCCCGAAAGTACGCACTTTCTAATCGATAAGCCTGATAGCGATAGCGATAGCGATAGCGATAACTTTAATCTCACGACGACGACGACGATGACATCGATGACAACCTGTGATCACGGTGACCGTATTCTTCAGCATTTAGGCCTACGCTTCTTCTGCTACCGTCTGGACATATCCAATGAACCCGTCGGATGATCACATCAACGCGCTTATCAGGGCAAACGAAGAATGTGAATGTTGGCGTGCTTGGAATGCTTAGCTTAGTTTATGCAGGGCAGCATCTTAACCTGAGCGAGATGTCATGGTAGGTAAAGTAAAAGACTATCGCACGCGGCATCGTCATAATATGTGTGGCGTGAATTCACACCGGCCACCTGATCGGTTTGGCATTTGATGTAGTTTTAGGTGATCCTTTTTAGAGCCTTGATAATCGCTTGTAGTTGAACTTGAACTTGAATATTTGGCTTGCGACGTTCTTAGGCGCCACATGCCATTTCCATGTTTTCGAGACTTTTGTTATCGATTAAAGTTCACCGCTGCCGCAAAGCTTGTAGATATGAAACAGATCCGATGCTACCGCCTAAATAGCCACTGGAAAGATATCCCGACCGGTAGTTCTGTGGACTTTGAACTTGTACAATCTTCTTTTCAAACACCAAGAGGCCCTACCTTGTAGAATCGCTTCAACGTGCTAGAGTAGTTCACTTTCCGCAAGTTCAGATAAGTTTAAGTAATCTCTACAGCTGATTTACTTGGATGGCAATGTGTCACATTCATCGGGATGTCATTGTGATTTAACTCGTAAAGAACAGTACTGAAGATGAGAATACTACTAGCATGCCATAAAACCGTAACAACCGACAAATAATCCAACCATCTTTTTTCTTTTTTTTTTTCCGCTACTGAACTAGTACTAAAAATGAGTCTGGACCTGGGTCACGGTCTTTTGACGTACCGTACATGATATGATGATTTAAAAAACAAAGCTGTTCTCGTAAAGCTCAACTAGTGCACTCCCTCACTCACTCACTCAATCACTCACTCACTCACTTACCATTGCAGATAGGACGCATGGTATACCCAACCAACCAACCAACCCATTTTAGGCACCATCGACTGGCTGGCTGGCTCTATGACTCCCCGCCGCCACGGGTTGAGATTGGGATGAGCAATATCAAACAAGGTGAGACGAGGTGAGGCAACGTCAGGCAAAGCAGGGTGGGGCAGCAGAGGAAGGAAAGGAGAGGTTCTCCGGGCACAGATCTAGATGCCTGGTGGCAAGAACTGTATGAAATGATTTGGGGGTTGCGAATGTTGTGAAGGGGGTGTTTTTAAGGAATCACGTAGACGAGTAGATATATAGATAGAAATAGATATAGATAGATATATCTGCTGAAGAGCTTAGGCAACTCTTGCATAGATTGTAACTGATTAGAATTGTACCGCTTTTATCCTCTCTTTGAATATTGGGATGAGTGGTTCTTATTTTTTTAAAAAAAAGGAGTTATAGGCATGAGATCAACTAGGATTCTAGGGTTGGGTCTGGAAACTATCTAGCTTTCTTTTAGATTACTTGAAGAGCATGTAAGTTTTTGGTGCTTGATCATATGGTTTATTGGGAATGACCCTCTCTGTAACGGTTGGTTGTATGTAGTATTCAATGGGATGATACAAAGGTGTATATATATATATATATATATACGTATGTTGATATTTAACCACATGTTTCATTGAGCGATAATTGTCTGACGATTGTTTATATATGTCATTTACTCAGATGATACAAAGGTACGTACATTCATACTTGATGATATTTCGAAGGCTACCTGTTTATCACAACTGTTTACATATCTTGAGCACACCCAGATACAAGTTGAAAAGCTCCAGATCCGCGGTTGATAGAGTAGAACAAGTACCTCCATAGCTAAACTACAAGCTCTACCTCAATCAAACTCTCCGCCACGCCAGGATAGGTCCAAATCTTGCTGATTCCCAGCCCCGACTTCTCTAGCAGCCCTCTCCACTGCCTCTCGGTACGCTCCCTCATAGCACCCAACACCAGCATCAGCTGATCCATAGACGTGGCCGATAAGCTCGCACGCTGCTCCGAAACCACAATCTCATTCAGCAGAATGCGAGAATAGCCCCGTCTCAGCGCCGGCTTGAGCGCGTTCAAAATCCGAAGACAGTCCTCGTCGCCCCAGTCATGCAGCACCGAATGGAGATAATAAGCCCGCGCGTGCTCGACCACCTGCGGCGTGAAGAAGTCCTGCGCCGTCGCCTCGTACTTGTCCGTGGCGCCCAGCGTGGAGATGAGTTCCGCGCGGTCTTGCAGCACCAGCTTTCCAGGCAGCGAAGGATATCTCGCAACCAGCTCCTCTAGGTCGTGGCCGAGCCCGCCCCCGACGTCCACCAGCAGCACGCCGCTTTGCGAATCGTCAAACCCCTCCACGAGGCGCTCGAAGAGCGGATAGAAACCCCGGTCGCACCAGATGGGCTTCCCGGCTCGGTAGGCGCTCATGTAGTTGTTGAAGGCGGAGAGGTAGGGCGGATGCTGGTCGAGCCAGGCAAAGAGGGGCAGCTTCGTCTGATGTGCATGTTGGAATGGCCCGTTGGTTAGCTGGGTTGGGTTCTGGTAGTTGGTACTTTTTAGATATGCTGGCAATGCGTGGAAGGCTGGCCCAGCGACGTCGTAGCTGCAGCGAAAAGATTAGCCAACGGTAGAATATAGGAAGACAGTGGATAGTAGATATGTGTGTGGTCTTGGATATAGATATACATGAAGGATATCCCGTCACTGAATTTAACTTCGACAAACGCATCACTCAAGGGGGTTCCGATATATATGCCTGCGGCTTTTTCGCCTATTATGTGCGTCGATACCAGATGTTTCAGCATCCGCGCTTCATGATATCAGTAAAACATCTCAAACACTCAATTAAAATGTTGTACTTTAGATTGTATAAATAACATACAGATCAGTGTTTCCTCAGCCCCAACTTTCGCCGCTAGCTCCGAGGCATCTATCCCCCTTTCACCGCTTTCTTTCAACGCTTCAAACAGCTTCAAGTCTACAGCGATCCGACAGTTTGCTGCTCGTGCAGGCTATAGAAAAGTCAGCTGCTTGCCGAATACTCACTCCCATTGGAAAAAGCCCTTCATGAGAAATCCCTCCGAGCGAAGGTTCATAGGCAGCAATTACTTTCTTTTCCAAAGTAACAGGGAGAAGAAGCCCAAGCTGAAATGGCGAAATAGTGCAAGACTTACTTCTGCCCAACCCATGCGCTGAATAGCTTCGCTGGGAAGCTCGAGTGCGTGGATTAGGGCTTGGCTAAGATCAATCAGGGACTCTCGCGCACCGGGTTCATTTTGGGAGTATGATTGTCCAGCTGTTGATATCTTGTGCAGAAGATCCGATATCTGTGTAGATGGAAGAGTCATGATTGGGGATTTTCGATTTTATAAACGCGGTGCTTTCTACACGAGAGCTAGAGGGTGATCACCGATAAGTGGTTTGAGGAGTTAGGAAGAAGATGAATAGGGTGTTTGGGGGAGCCTCCAAAGTTCTGATGTAGAGATCGTTGTACAACAATATTTTGAAAACGTATGCAGACAGTTGTCGATATGGAAATGTCTAGGCGAACCTGTTATTGGTATTATTGGTACAAAATTGTACGTACAGTACAAACCCATGTCTGCCGAAACGTGCAGGGTGACGTCCAATGAACGTAACCTATAAGGGAAAAGAAAATAGCACAGCCTTGTCGGTCGTGTTGCAAAAAGTATAACTTTGGCATGGCGAAGTACGCATGTATATGCATGCGGATTGACCTCCGGTACAATTCAACGGCGCACATATGCAAATAGGTATTGAAGACATGCATCAGAGTCATACAAACACTAGTTTACTGCTCCAAAACCATGGGCTTCATTGCTTCGCCAGGTGAGCCTCCAGTCTAGGTGATAGAACAAAACCGGAAAGATATTGATTAGGGGGCTGGTCGAAGAATTCAGTGAGAAGAAAACATCTGGCCGGAAGGGGTTCGAAGAATCCCGAAAAGAACAAAAACGGACAGAGAGCTGAAGACAATCTTTAACAATCTATAGGTTAAAAATCAAGCTGGAGTTTGAAATTTCATTCTCCTTATATATAAAGAACTGACACTTCTTCATCTTTCTGGCCCCACCACCTTGAAAAAACCGCTGTGTAACTAAATGATCCATGCCCAGGTCCTGGACATACGAAAGAAAACTCTCCCATCTACCCTCCTTTGGCCTTTGAACTTCGTGCTTAGAAAGCCTCTGTGTTTTCATGTCAATGCGGATGCTTAATTTGTATTATTTCTCAGGATTACTTACAACCATTTCGGCCACGTCCACAGAACTTGGCTGAGATGTCCTCGTAACCGTACTGAGCAGCACGATCTGGGATAAGGTCCCAGCCGGGTTGATAACTGCCACATCGAGCAGTGATACGGTTGGCAATGGCATCATCAACCTCGTCACCATAGCAGTTGTTGTCCATGGTGGAGAAGTTACAGAAATACGCTACCATCTTGCCGCCGACAGAGTAGAAGTCCTTGCCTGGTCGGACAAGTCCACCACCCGTGGGGCCGCCGTTGCACTGGAACTTGAGGGCCGCAACAGCATCGTTCGTAGTACCAGGACTGCCGCTGAAGTCGGTGCCTCCACATCCGATGTTGTTTGCACCTTGGAGAGTACGTTTGATGTTACTCCGCTTGGAGCTGTCACCACGAGGTTTGAAGTCCTTGACTGCTGGACCGACGAGCGTATGGACTGAGTTTCCAGAATCATCAGTGGACACTTCGTAAACTCCATCACTAAAAGCAACAGATTATCAGCAGAGGGTCTTTTATGTGTCTCAGTCGCCTGGATACTATCCTCCACGGGGTAAAAGAGCGACTTAGATAAAGCGAAATCATGGGATATGGGGAAGCATATATTCTTACGGTTGGCCTGCTGGGATTGTCCAGCCAGCTGCAGCTGTGAGTGCACTGGCAAAGAGAAAGATAGCTTTGAATTGCATGATGTCGATTTTGACTTTGGTCCAGGTCTGAGATGTGTTCTAAAGAAGATGTTGCGGATGAGGATCTTGTTTCATGGCAAGATGCGGCCTTCTTATACACTTTTGGTCGCCTGCATTTTCTATTCTTAAGGGATATCCTATCTTACCAAAGATGCTCGATGCTACCTAGAGAAGCTATTATTCATCGTGTCTTAAACGTAGAAGCACAGTTTGAGTTAGACCTTACCTAAAGTAGATGTCTACTTCCGATAACTCCAGTAGGATGCAGACTTCATCTTTTCGTTACTAAAGTCAATAATTCGAAAGCTCCGTACTCACGTAATTTATGACCATTGCATTTGTCTTGCACACTATCAAGCAGAGCTGGTGTCTCGTACTATTAATGCGATAGTTAGGAAAGTTGAGTCCCATGTGCGGGAATATCTGAAGTTATCAGTAAAATCATTGGGGGTTTTGAGACTGTAACGAATGTCATCAACTTTCTAGAGTTCTTCGCTAAAATTTCTACCATTTGCAAACAATTGATAGAGGCTAACTCTGAAATATCAAATAACCACCAGGGTCATTAAAATAACGTGTGCTAAGATCCCTGCTCTTAAAAAGACATCGCGTGTCTAAATTATGCCATTTAGTCTACATAACTATGTAAAGCCAGTGCCTAGCGTACCCGCGAAATAGACAGTGAATAGATGACACGGAACGGCTTCCTACAGCAATTAGAGTACAAGTGCTATTCAAAAAAAAAAAATATCCTCAGATGAAGTGCGGCTACGATTGGTTCTTTCGGAAAATCCCTGTAGATTTTCTACCTGTAATTTACGGACAATCCCACTATTGTCTCTTAAGCTTCTCCTTTACGTCGTGGTTACATGCTGCATGGCACTTTCAGAGGAGGTGATTGCTCCTCCCTAGATGGCGGCCGCAAGCGAAGCAATGGGGGCTGTGCTTGTGTAAGCTCAGAACAGAGCAGTATCAATTACCAAGACGACTCCGAGGCCGCTCAAAATCTGCATATCGCACTCGCTAGATCAAGATCACCGTCCACGAGTTCTTTTGGCTTACCATAAGATTCCCGAATAGCTTGAATCCCTTGCATTAATCGGATAAGTTAGAATTACAATCTCCTCAAACAACTGGTTCGAATGAGCTATATGTCATGAATTCCGTGCTCAAGCAACAGCTCGTGCAGCAACGAAGCATAGCGAGTGGAGACGTAGCACATCATGTCTAGGCAACCCTTTCGCAAGAATTTCTGATTTTGTACTGGCTGGCTTTGCAATTCAAAGTTGGACACCATGATGGATCATTACTGGATGAAATTCCGAGGTTAAACTTGTTTGAAATTGCCAATGAGTCAAAATTAACTTCTTGCTCTTCCCCTTTGCTACACACTACGTCCATGTCTCAGCGACAATATCTCTTTGCAGCGCTTAGGTCCAGCTGAATACATTCAGTTCCTTCTCAACCGGTAAGGGATCAAGCTGAAATCGATCAAGCTCAATTGTGAGAGATAAAGTATGGGCTTAATCGGGATGTGAAGATTATCATAGCTACATATTAGATTTATGAATTTATCTCTTGGTAATCTTTCAATTGAGTCGCGTTCTAAGTTGAGGTCTATCTACTTTCATATTTGTAAAACATGGGAAGAACCGTTGATTCTCCCTTCTTCTTTCATTTTTCGAAAGAGATATATATGTGTGCTGTTGTTGCGGCAGGAGATAATATGCATCACTGATACCCCTTTAATTCATCGGCATTCCACCTTTAATCATAATTAGTTGATGACTGATTGATGAGAAAGTAGATTTATGGAGACGCATGAGTATGGAAACAAAGTCGAAGGAAGAAAGCACGAATCAAACTTACGTCAAGAATCTACCACTCAATTTCTCCTCGCCATCTTTCCCACCAACTGATAGCCTTCCAACTACTCCTCCTACTAGTGCCGGGCTCAAAAGTTTCTTGTCTTCGTACAAGGCGGTGAACTTTGCCATGTCGGATGGGGCCATCACCGCTGGACCACTGGAACGGATCACGCCTTGCATCTCGGTGTCGACCGTGCCAGGACGGATTGCGAGGGTGGTGATAAGTGGTTCTTCAACCGAAAGGGTGAGTGCGAGATGGTTCTGTGCTGCTTTGGATGAGCCGTATGCTCCCCAGGTGGCGTAAGCTGAAGCCGCGGCTCCCGACGAGATGAGAATTATGCGGCCTTTGGATGAGCGGAGGGCGGGAATGGCGGAGGGAAGCTAGGTTTGTCAGCTTGTGCTTTTGACCATAGACAAATAGACGTCAAGTGGGAGAAGGGAAGAGAAGAAGAAACTTACGAGCGCGATAGCAGAGAAGAAGTTAACGTCATAAAGAGAACGCCAGCTCTCTGCAGTGCTGTCTGCTATACGCGTGAGAGGCTCCAGGACGCCATGGTTAATTATCAGAGCATCGAGGATGGTAAAGGTGGAGAGAGCTTGCTTGATAACTTTTGGGCCAACCTGGGAGTGTGTTAGTTAGTCTCAAAGAAGTGAAGACATAAGGCGTTTGGAAATCAGGTTTCGATAACGTCGTGCCGTGAAAAGAACAGAGATGAGATGACTTGAGCTTATGGGAAAATGTCTAGGAGGAGACGAATGCCCATCAGTAATTACAGAGAGCCAAAGCTTAGGATAATCTCTAAATAAAGAGTTTGATATCACCTAATTGGTCCAATCATAGAAGCATTTTGTGCAACTTCCGATCCTAAGCCGGAGTTCCTCACAGATTTTGTCCATACCCTTCTCTGAAAAGAAGGAATACTAAATTTATACCGCATCTATTTATTCTAAACCAAACTGCAGCTCCATTTTCTAGATTGATGTATCATCTCAACTTGAGAATTCTACTCGGTTTTACAATAACCAAAACCTCAAGAAACTACTTCTTCCACGGGAATATAACGGCACGACAGGCGAAACACAAATACATACCTCAAAGTCAGCCAAGTCTCCAACAAAGTAGTCCACTCTCCCAGAAAATTCATCCTTTAACTTCTTCAATGGCTCCTCCGTTCTCGCAACCAGAAATACACTGTGCCCCTCTTTCAATAACGATTGAGCAGTAGCGAGACCAATGCCCTTGCTAGCTCCTGTGACTATGATTACTTTGGACATTATATCTGGGTTCGGTGAGGAAAGACGAAGAGGAGATGTAGTGGGAAAGAATGGTGGTTGGTACGAAAAAATCAGATGTATTGGTATGGTTATAAAAAGTGGGATTATGGACGGAGGGGTTCGGGATTCTTGGCGGAGGAGGCGTCATGTCAAGAAAACGTCTTTTCCTGGGACCTTGTCTAATTATTATAGCAAGAAAATCTAGTTTTGAATGTCAAAATTAATAGAACGTTGATTGAACTACGGCCATAGTCTACGTTCAAATTCTCCATCTGTGACACCCAATATCTCAGACCAGTCGTCACGCCACGCAACTCCCTTTCCTCGCTTCTCAGCTGGCTGTTCGCAAATCCCCTTAGCTCCAGCACGCATTGCACTTCGCCTCCCAGCTACATTCCACGAAAATGAGCTTTCCAGAAATCCTGCAAAGAAACCTGCCCTTTCTAATATTAGATAGTCTACCAAATTTCGTTGGTCCGAAGGCAAGCTGTTCAGCTCTTCTTGACGACGTTGAGAGAGTACGTCTTCTTTACTGATCACTGACATGCCCTTTGCAATCATCTTAAATCGAGATACTGATGTAGTTTCGTCAGAAGTGAGGTAAACTACAGAGTAGGCCAAAGTTGAAGCAAGGCCCAGATAGTGTTTACTATATATCTCAAAGGCATCCGGACCAGCTTGAAGAGTGCTGGATAACTTTGGAAGATGGAAGCCAATATATCTGGAAGTTGTTTGCATGCTGAGTGTGTAGAGCGCTGAGAAAGCAAGCCTGTAGATGTTGCTAGGAAACATGAGGAGCGATCCAAAATTTGTTGCGAAGCCTTCCTCATCGTCGCAGATGTTCCTACGTTTGATAAGTGCAAGTCTTGAAGTTAAGATTAAGAAACTAACATGCTGCTCATCAGAGACTCAAAGCGATAGACCTCAGCATCTGATTGAGTAGCATCTTCAACCGTGTTGTAGATCTTCATCTCGGGACAAGAATTCTTCAATCGTGATATGAAAAGTTCACGATTGAAACTGTGGTCTAAGATTGTATTTTCATCAGTCTGTAATATGATGAAAGAGCGAGTCTCTAACTTCGGAATAATAAACCCCGTTCCAGATTGCATTGCACGACGCAGACATGTCAAAATGCGTTGTTTCGAACTTACTGCACAAGTTAGACAAATCAAGCTCCGCTGGTATCATACATACGTGTGTCACCAGAAATACCGTCACAGCTGATAGCCATGCTACTATTCCAATGGTCGTGAGCACAAAATGCAGATATAGGTATTGGGTCATAGGCATCTATCGTGGTCTGGTACATCTTGGATATGAACTCTTCTTCGCTCAGAGGGCTTGCACGGAATCCACTGCATGATTGGAAAGGACCACAACTTAGAATACTGTAAGTTGCAGCAAGAAACCAAGCTGCGAGTAGTAGTAGCACTGGTTTACAGTATGTTGGAACTCTGTTCGGCTTCAATATTAGTCTACTCAGCCGACGTGGATCATCTTTGTAGGGTGGAGGTGAGGAAGGCATGAATGAAATTGACTAAATGGAACAATAAGTTGCTTCTTAGGCAAAAGAAGAAGAGTTATGGTCTGGCCAAAGACTTAAATTATGGTAGACATAGGACAAGGCCAAATGATGCATAATATTTCTACCTTAGTCCTTGACAAATTCCAACAAATATGACCTAAACGGGCCACGACAGCGAGACGACAGCTTTTACTGGGTTATAGCAACATGGGATTACGCTAGGACGAAAAGGTTAGATCTCGAAAATATTGTAACAAAAATAGCATTGGTTCCACATTCATGATCAAGACCTATCTGCGTCCAGGGCTCGGAAGCTTATATCACGTGACTCTATGATCTTTCAGTTTGTAGCTCTTACTTTTTAAAAAACAGAGATTAGTTAATTATCGCATTGTAATAACAATCTAGTGTATAGGGTCTTTGGAAAAAATTGTGGAAGAAAGTATGTAAAGAGGTCAAGAGAAGCCTCGCCGACAAAGCTAAGACTCTTGCTTCGAAGGGTTGGAGCAAACTCAGCCCGCTTATATGTTGTTTCCCATCAGACTGGGGCCTGACCGCAGGTCTTACGTCGTAGTGCCAGGCAGCGTTATAAATACGTTATAGGCCAATGGTCAAGAGGCCCTTGATATATTGAGTTCTCGACACATTTGGTACATGGATCCCTTCATATATTCGTAAGTTCACCCGTGGCGACAGTAGACCCTTCTTGCTGTGCTGCTCCGAGTCAAATCATTTATGAATCACCGTGTTCATTTGTACAGTCTGCTTCTAAGGATTCTCAGACTACTTTTCTTCACCCAAGTTCGTCATCTGTAATTCATGATCATCCCAACCACTTCTTCTCCAGATGTTTTCCCACCAGTGGCTGTGTAAACTCATATTATAATTTCTGTCATAGCTGATGGGGTCCGTCCCAAAAACTTGCCGGATTGATCTAATTGATTTCTGTTGACGTGTTTGGTGCTTCGTTGGTTGCGATATCCCTGTAGATGTGACAATTGAAAATACCCATCGAAGGTAGGCTCACAGGCTTAGCTACGAGAGTTGCAAGCCATCCGTGGGTGACTGCGTTGTCTTTGACTTTGAATTTCGGAGTGGAAGATATTGCACCACTCATTAGACCTAGCTTGACATATCCCGAGATCGTTCGTGGTAGCGCCCAAACACAGCCGAATCTGCCAAAACGTGAAGTGACTGAAGATCAGGGTGGCTTTCTCGGACATGTTCAGTACTTCCGGGAGAATGTGGCTTCAATGTATGAAGCTCCTGTTCTACTATATCTGCTATGGCGGAATCAAATTGAGCACTATACACTCTTAGTCCAATTCATTTGGGATTTCATGAGATCATGACGTACCTTCGGACTATATTCTCGATACCACCTTCGGTTAGATGACGGCCATGCACTCGTTTAAGATGAGACCTGAAGTTGTCCAATCTAGGCCAAACTTTGTTTTCAGATTTGCAGCCGGGAAATCGACATCTGTAACGGCTTGTACTGCGTGGTGAATGTTTGACTCTTGTGTGCCGCTCCAGATCATTTGGAGTACTGAATCCCTCTGTTCGCGGACAGCCTACAACCTCGCAGTGATATGGCTTTGTGTGTCTCAGGTCATGCTTCCTGGTATAGTTATCAGTTTGATGGTATGCTCAGTCTACACGAATCATCACTCACTTTAACTCTGATTTAGTTTTGACATAATTGTGGCAAGTGTTGCATTGTAGGCGACGATCACGATAGTCAACATCTTGCTCCGGTGCTGATAAGATACCTCTAGCGAAATCACCAGAAGGATTTTCGGTTGGTTCGTGAGGAGTGGAAGAGAAATGATGCCCATTCGCTCCCGCGTCGCTTAATTCGCTGATGTTTTGTTGTGAGTCTGATCCAGGGGTCCAATCTTCTGAAGAGCGGTTTAGCGAAATACTCTCTCCTTGTGGACTTCTCTCGGGTAACCGATCTGAGAAGTCAGAGTTATCAAAACAAAATGTTGGAGTAGTTATAGAATCTCTTCGCTCGTGACCTGGCTGCTGCTGTTGCTGCGAAAGATTTTCGGCCTCAGATTCGTGATACTCAAGTCCACCCATTTCGGAGGAATTGGGCGTAGCATTGATTTTGGATTCTTGAGAACCAGAAGCTGGTGCTCTCACCTGCAACCGGTTCAGCTCTCGGAAGTGGGTCGCCGTTGCGTACGCGATCCTCATACTTGGAAGGCAGTTGACATCATGAATATCCGGTGGAGTGGTCACATCAGTCTGGGAAATCGACCTCTCTTTCCTAATATTCGATGCTTGAGCAGTTGCTTCCTTCAACTTCTGAACCTTCGCTAAGAGGGTGTCAAGTCTCTGGACATACACAGCTCTCTCGGAGTCAGTTTCAATCGACTTTTGATAATTAGATAATGGTTTAGGTGGCCGCACTTCAGGTGGTGGGTTGGCTGTGGATATAGGGCATGCTTCAGATCCTGGCCAAGAATGGTGATCTACCTCCCCAAAGAGCTCAGTGCGAGTTCTTTTTGGTGGCAGCTCCACTGTAGGGAATTCAGGTGACCGTTTTGGGCTCCAAGGATTATCGTCAAATGAAGCAGGTTGCGTTGAAGAGCCTCGTGTAGCGTAGCCAGAATCACTTGGATCTCTGGATAGTGGTACAGAAGCCGCTGGAGAATACGTTGCGGGCTGTGGAGGAATCACTGGCCACGGGACGTACGAGCTGGCGCTAGGTGATAAGGCTTGACCAGATGTTACTCTGCTACATGTTAAGTTAGTGACATTTGATAGTTAAAATTATAAGATCATGGCCTACACGGGCTCTCTCCCATTTGAGGCTGTTATTACTCTCATATTAAGGTTGTTGTTCAAAATGTGGGCATTTACATGCTATGAAGGCCGTTAGATGTCGTTTGTGGTGGAATTAAGTCACTTGTATTGGAAGGAAGAGGTTCTACCTTCATGAATACAGGGGATGATAAAAGACATAGATAGTCATACCTTTCTGAGTGCTGCCGCGGTCTGTGACCAAGCTCTGCAAGCTGGGAACCGACACTGTCGCTCACACTTATCAATTGAAATTGTCCCGCTTAAAGGCCACTGTTCTGGGTGATGAGTATGGCCTTTTGCACAAGCAGTGTATTGTATGTTCGGAGCCAAGACCAAATCGAACTGCTGTTCTTGAGAATCCATGCTGATGTGGAATACGAGGGGCTATGATTTCTATCTTGTCTATTCGTCAATGTCGCGCCAAACATCAAAGTAAACAACACGAATTTATGAGCTAGAATAGCAGTCAAGGCTCAAACATCTCTATATATAGAGAGATCAGAAAATTATGAGCGAATTCGAGGTTGAAGTGGATTATTTCAAGACCTGATGCGTTTACGAGGCAAAAGCATGGGAACGAGGCGGAAGATGCTTGGCGGCGATATTGGAGTCTTATCAGACAGTAACCGGTAAACGCCCAACACGCATTGCCCCCTCGACCAATCATGATCTTCACTGTCGAATTATCTCACCGAGTTCCTCCAATAATCATCTGTATCTACGGGTGAAGTGGGTAAGTGGGGCATCACAACAAGCTTAATAAGGACGAGGTTACGGAGTGGCCCACTTGATCTGTAAATCTGGATTGTTTTATAACTAAATTATTGCAAAATTATATAGTCTAAGTATCAAGATAATCTGAACGCTGAGAGCTATGTGAAGATTTACCGCTGGAAAAGCCACCAACTTCTAGGTATTGGTGTGGAAAGTATTGACGTCCACTTGGCCACACCAACAGCCCCATCCAAATGTACTCACAGACTCAGTTATAGAATGTCAAGTCTTGCAGTTCAAACATCATAATTACCGCTTGGATTACTTAGATGGGTAATAGCCACCTTTTGCGCAGTCGTGGACACGTTATTTTTATAAATAAATTACCAGGGCCCCACCCTATCATATCACGCACATCCACCCCAAACCGGTAAACATTCATTAGCAGCCTTCAATTCGTCACTATCAACTGTTCAACTGTTCGCAAACACCGCAAATATAGAGAGTAGGTATCATGTTGCCACCAATATCCAACATGTGCCCCCACCCCATGCTAAAGCCAACTACACTTCAACTTCAGACTTGCGACTGATCAATTTCCAACTCTTTTGTTGTGCAAAAAAAAAGAAAGTCTAAACCCAACCATCATGTATATCCAGAATCAAAATCAGAGCGTACTTCCTTCACCAGCGTCGACCTCTAGATCATTAAGCCCTGTAATGCAAGATCGTCTCCCATACTTCTTGAATACACCAACCGACCAGAAAGAAAGTCAAGCTGATTTACCTGACGTATCAATATCTGCATCTCCCACTTCCACTTCCACTTCCACTTCGTCCCTCCGAGACCTAAGACTGAGTAAGTTTCGGCACCAGCCCAACTCAATATCAAACTCTCCCTAAACCAGCAAACTCACAGAAACCCACAAATCAGACCTCCCATCTCCTTCCTCGTCAAGTCGCTCACTCAACGCCAACCAAAAGCTATATAGTGCTCCTAGCCGCGACTCCCACAGAACTTCATCCATATCTTCTAAAGGCTCTTCCGCAGCCTCATATCCTATTCAAAACAACGAGATGCCTCCACTAGAGCCCTCGAGTACACAAGATCTGTTCGCCTATGTCGGGGTTCAGTTTGATGCTGAGCTAACAGTCCCTAAAAGAGTTGCTCTGGCTGAATTTGAAGCCTCGTGCTACGAAATCCTGCAGCATGGCGGTGAGGTGAAAGCTTGATGCACTTGATAGGGTTGATAGTGAAAAGTCGCTGTTGAGAGATTTTTATCTGATACTGAGTGATGTAACCAGTGATATCTACCTTCTTTTTCTCTGTTGTCTTATCTCAAATATGCTAGATCGATTGAGTTTTGAACGGGTGAAGTGAAGGTAAGGCGCAGGCGGAGTTAGGAGCATATTGATTTAGCAATAATATGCGTAGCTAATGGCGCAGTTGGAAAAAGTACTGCCATGAAGGAAGTCTAGATATGAAGGCATAATAGTCAACCTATTTTTATTCTGATCTCGGTAGTGATACTATTTGAAAGGGAATTAGCTCTTCGCTGTTTGATTTTCTTTCAGATATTGGCGTGCAATTTAACTCACTGGAAAACAGTCTGTGCTATACAAATGAACCATTTGCTAACACAGGCCAAGACCCCACCCCCCTAATGTAACATCATTTCCTTGCAAAAATCAGATCACGATCATTGGATCCTGTAATGAAGCCATAGAAATGTTGATTCGACAGGCTACTACTCTATTTTTTGCCCTTCTTTCTAGAACTAGATCCGTCGTCCGCGCCAGTCGTTATACTCCCCAGGGTCTCAACACCTTTCACAACACCACTCACAGCTTTGCTTACTCCTATACTGATTCCCCGAGAGCCTTTGCTTTCAAAGCTGATAGAGCTTCCTATACTCCCACTTCTCATCTTTCTCAGGTTGCTAGTTATCGCATTGCCATTTCCATGGTCTATCATCCTCCCACTGGTTGGCGTAATTGGGGAACCTCCTTCGGATGATCCATCGTATTCTTGGTGGATCCTCGCACGTTTTCTGGCCCTCTCATTTTCCGAAGAGTCATCTGGATTTGTAATGGGAGAGACCAGTGCATCTGCATCATCTCCCGGTGGAGCACTTGCTACGTCGGCGTAGCTTCCCAGGGAATGGCTTCCTTCGTCATCACTGATATCACTTGGAGCGAGAATAGCCCTTCTCAGGCCAGCACCTATGGATGCATGACGGGCAGTTCTGTAACGATCGTATTCTTCTTTCGAATGCTTTGCGTCGCAGAATGATTCGAGTGCATCAAATACATGTGGGAAGACTAATTTGTCCACTTCTCGTGCCCACAGAAAATCGAGATGCTCAAAGTGCGGTACTTCCGTTGCGATTGTGTGATGCGGAAGCTCTTTTAGCATGACTTTGATATCTACTAAAGAGTCGCTTCCCCCGTAAACAAGTACGATGGGTGTCTTGATATTTCGAGTGGGAAACTTGGCTACTTTCGTATATTTGCTCACGCTCCGAGATACGACTGGTTGGACATCATCGTCGTACATTTGGAAACTCTTCGTCCGCATAATCTGGAACCAGTGCACGACACTCTTCACGCTAGAGTAAGAGTATAAATGCGGATAAGCTGCTAGTTTCTGGCTGGTGGACATGTTTCGAGAATGCCAACCAAAGAGAAATGACAAACCCATATCAATTGCGTGGACAAAAATAGGTGGATATAGAATAGACTGCCACATTGTAGCAGAGCTCAGGATTGAACGGCGGCCAAAGAGCAAGTATAAAACCTGAGGCGATGTTTTGCAAAGTGCATCCACGATGCCATTAGATAGACCAGCAGGTGACATTGCAGGCGCAAGTGCGATAAACACATTGACTTGATCGTTGAGCTTTGGATGGACAGATAAGGTAGCAAAGGCTTGCGCTGTTCCTTGAGAGAATCCAATATACGATAATGATGGCTGAGACGTAGTGTCAAGAATGTATTGTATGCTGTCCGGGATATCATGGAACGCAAACTCGTCCATGGAGAAATCCCAAAATGGGATATCTGTTGGTGAGTATTTGACAGATTTCTTAGAATATTTATTGCCCCGATTGTTTCCAAACTATATTTAGTTAGATTAACACATGATTCGAGAGAACAGAAACCTACCCAGACATCATAGCCTCTCTCTACCAACTGAAATGGGAGGCATCTCTCCTCATCAGTCAAGCAAACCCATACCTCACTGTTCATCATCAGGCCATGATGAAGGTATACAACGCTCTTGTTAATGCTGCCACGTCCAGTATTGACTTTCTGATCCTCCTGTCCCTTCTTCCATGCAAGTCGATGAAGACCTAGGAGATAGCCATCGCCTGTCTGCACAACATGTTCTTCGGCATAATATCCATAGAAAGCACACATATCTACAAAATCAGACGCATCCCGAAGACCGCTTGAGATATCTATTCCTCTATTAGCTCTTTTGTTCTACCTCCAGCATGCTACCACGGACCTTGTTTTTTCGTTTGCGCCTTCTTTGTAGCTCGTGATGTGAATCGGTTGAAAAGCTTCCTGGATGCGCCGTAGCAAAGAGAAATTACAGTTGAAGCTATGCATTTGTTAGCAGATTCCAGCGTGATCGGTGCTATGTGGCACATACGTAAAGCAAGCGTAAGAATCCTGATGATCGCTTCAAATCCGACAAGAAGGAAAGAGCCCGCCAATGCTATATATTCGCTCCTAGCTACTGTATTAGTTTCTGCCCTTTGCAGACAAGAAAAGTGTCCTTGAAGGATAACGTACAGGTTCAAGCGACCCAGAAATGGTATGGGAGGCATCTCCTAAACCACCAAAGGCAAGAAGCAGTGAAAGAGTATGCGAGAGACGCCCGAGGGCCTTGAGTCTTGCAATTGAACGGAGCCGCACAATTGAGCGTCAGCGTTGAAGGTAGGACCTTGTGGCTGCTAAAAGTCGTACTTTGGCGTTGATTGATGTCACTGCCTTTCTCTGCCTTTCTCCAGAATTTTGTAGCTGTCACATGCAAATGCACTCAGCAAGATGATAGCATGGTTGATAGTTTTGGGAAGCTGTAAGTAGAGTAAATTATTGCAATTGTCACAGGTTCGTGAAAATAACTGTAAGATGAACACAAAGGAAAGTGTTGTTGGAACTGATGATATCCCTTCGCGTTGTATTAACACTTTCATAGCCACAAGACACAATCCGGAGGAACGACAGCGGGGCGCAATTTGCGGCGCGAGCTACCCTGGGGTTCACGTCATTGAGGTCACGTGCTAATCCTTTTAATGGATCCCACTTCTAGACCACTTCTTTAAGCAAACTTTGATTTAGTAACACCTAAATAAACAAAGTCTTCAAGAGCAGTTATAACCACTTCTCGTGAATGGAGTGCTCACTTATGTAAGGAAAGCTTTTTCGAGTGTAGCGCAATAATTACAAACACTGCCAGGCTGACATTGGTGATGAATGCCAAGGCTACTTCCGGGCAGGCAAGCATCATGATCACGTGACAATTTAATATGGATCACTGCTTGTTGTGATTGCCTGAAATACTAGGAGTTCACAAATTTTGTGGTATGACAGGCAGAAGGCGACACCGATGTCAAGAATGTGATTCAATGGGCCTTGCTACGTTCTCCTAAACCATACACCTCAGCATGCCGAGCTCCTGCAAAGATATTCGTAAGTATTCCATAGATCAAAAGCGCTCCTATCGCAATATGATTCGAATCACCTTCAATCACTAACACAACAAGGCGCTGCATTGGCTCAATGCCTCCAAGAGAGCGACTGTGTTATGATCCAACGCAATAAGCCAGGCGACTGCTTAAGGCCCCCCCTCATAGATACTATGCCGACGAAATGTCAACAGCTCAAGAAAGGCCTCGGGGAGTGTAAACGTGGGATGGTAGATATGCGCAAGCGGTTCCGCGGCAACCAGCCTATCGCAGTCGGGAAGGATTATGACTTTGAGGCACAAGAGACTGGCGGCCAGTTATATGCTGGTAAACCTGCGTTTGGTGGTGGTGTCAAAACAACAAGTGGAAATGAGCCGGTAGAGCGAGATTGGAGGGAGGTTGAAAATGAGAAGTTAAGGAAAGAGAGCTAAACAGGCTGGAAGGGATTATATTTTGTCTAGTATGTGGGAATTGGGATAAGCATTGCATTGGGAGGCGTTAGGGTGTAAAAATATGCATTTATCTCATCAAATAGTAACTTCATGGGCCGTGTTCGCTCAACTACTCGATGTCTGATATCACTCAAACATTATTTGGCGAGAAAAGGTACCCTTAAGGATAATTACACTCGTTAGTCAATGTGTCAGAGAGTTTACAGATGCGAAAGAGAATTCGTCCTGAAGTTGTTATTTAAAACCTCTCTTGTGCTAGAAAAATAGTGTACATCGGGGGATAAAGTTCAAAGAGCTGTTCCAATCACGTATGGCAATCTAAAAGAATTCGTGCAAGTTTAAACTGTAATACAACTGTAATAGTCATGGTGTGTATGTAAATAGGACGTAAAGATTTAGAATTTAGATATAGTTTGAAATCAGTTATATAATTACTAATAAGAATGTGCACTTGTGCCTGCGTGTTCTACCGGTGGCCACAGCTTCTATGGGCTACTTATGCAGTCACTTCTGGATGTGTTGTCTTTTCTCCATAGACTGGGAACTCAGTAATATCACCAGCCTGAGTAACAAGCTCATCCTGAACCTCTACAGTCAGTCCTTCGACCTGTTCATTGGGAACCACAGTTCCATCAGACTGTCCAAAGTTAGTGCTTATCTCTAGTTTATCGATCTTATGAACTTACCGCTTTAATAACTGTCCACTTCAAATTTTCCTTCAAGGATGACAAGACTGCCTCAACATTTTCAGAGTCAACATCTTTCAACCCTTTCGTCAGTGTATATTGTCCAGTGGTAAGTGGATCGGCTCCAGCAGCAACTGCACCCTGAGGAAGTCCAAGAACAGCCATCTTCCCGACCCCAACATCTCCAACTGAAACCTTGACAAAGAAGGCTCCATCGACAGCTTTGTTTTTGACACCGACTTTTACGGACCACTCCCTCTTAGTGTCTCTCTTGGTATTATCACGGATGCGCATGGAACGGGGGAAGGTGCCCAATGAACCGTCTGGGTTGTACAGCTTGTTCACTGCTGCAGTTACGTTTGCAGCAAGTTGAGCTGGTGTGCGTCGGATCCAGTCTTGAACCTCAGGATATGAGTATCCGAAATCCTTAACAAAACGAATTGAATTAGTAGTGTGAGGTGTTCTCCTATCAGCCCTCGTGAATGGCGAAAGAGGCGTGTTCGCATCAATATCCGAGAATGGAGCAATCGTCCACGTCCCTCCTAGGGTAACGGTGGCCTCCATCCAAGAGTTGGGATAAATTGCTTGCCACATTGTCAAATAACGATCCACGGTTGTGTGATGAAGCCAGAATACAGGATCGAATGCTGCATAGTCGACAGGCTGGAAGTGCCCATTGCCACCGACGAAGAGGTGAACCGAGTTATGAGAACCCTCGAACGAAGATTGGCCGCGATTATTAGTGTTTGAGGCTACATTGTACGTCGTAGATTTTGCAAAAGTATTCCACTGTGTGACAAAATTAGTTTTTGAGAATATGAACAAGGTCAAAGTACATACCACGTCGCTAGTAAGAAAGGCTCCGTCTTCAGCAAAGGCACGATTGATGAGCCCATTTTGAGATTGGTTGTTTGCATCAGGGTATCGAACAGTGTTTGGTAGTGTGCCCCAATATGAGTCACTTGGAAACCACTCCGTAGGCTCAGGGTGGTTTAAGAACTTATATTGAAAGAGTGGATTGGTGACATTTCGAGCTCCTGTGGGAGTTGTAATTCTCACCGATGGCCAAGTCATTACGTCTGCAAATCTCTGTGGAGCTATAGCCCAGTCCCAGTACGGTTGACGTAACTCATCGGCCGCCTTCTGGTAAGTTTGACGCATAGCTTGAGGATAGGTTTTGGCAATAGTTTGCGCGTGACCAGCTAGAATTTGCTGCAAATATTTAGATGTTGAAAAAAAGTATAGAATTAGTGGATGTTACCTCAACAAGAATCATGTATGGGCGATGCCAACTCGTGAAGAGGGGGCTGCCGTGAGCACAATAACCAGTAGTGTTAAGACCCTCTTCTGGAGTTCTCGGATTCACGTTATCCCAAGCAATATAAGGCCTGCCATGGATACCTAAAATCTGTGAGCTATTATTCTTATTCTTTTGACTTTCGAAAACCCTAGGAGAATAGGGTCTATTGCTAGTAATTTATAGTACTTACCAGAAACCTGAAAGTAGGATGTTAATTCCGTTTCTGGAGTGGTCATCATTTTGTTCATTGCTTGGATATACAGTGAACTAGAAGATAACATATAACGTTAGCCAATGAAGAGTGAACCAAAGCAGCTGAGATGTATCATGCTAGTTATCGAATCCTAAAGAATTGCATACAACTGTGGGACATCTTTTTGAAGATCATTGATTTCTCTTCTAGGTGGTCGATAACCAGTCTGAGCATTCACTCCAGTTTTGACTCCTATAAAAACAAAGATTAGTCGTTATTGTGTGAAGATTCTGATTCCTTTACCTGAGAGCGGAAAGCGGTTCTGTGCAACTGCGCTATCAATACACAAGATGGCTGCTGCCAAGAGGCCCCATGGTGACAAAGTTGTAGAAAACATTGCAGCTACGTTGTTGCGTCTAGCTGTAAGCGAATGAATATAGCCTATTATTCAGATTTGACTTGAATGACGTTGAAAATTTCCTCTTATATATCACGTAAACCCTCAGACTTATTTAATCAAAGAAGAATTCAAACGAGTGCATAGAAAGCAATACAACCAAACTCTGAAGAGAGATGTAGCTCAGTGCTATAACGATGGTCACCTTTAAGGGGGATGTCCTTATATACCTCTCTCTGTCCCTCTCACGCACTCCCTACCATCGTAGGCCTGGCGGCCTGAATCTAGACAAAAGATGCATAATCTAGGATAACGTAAGATTTGCATGATGAACAAACAAACAGAGACTATCGAGATCACGGTAAGCACTTCTGCTCGGGTGTAACTCTGATCTTGAGAATCTACGTCAAGCATCAATACATGTCTTTCGGGACTGCTAAGACTTGATCGTTGTTGAGCTGGGGCATGAATTCGCGGAGCTAGTAGAAGATTGTCCAATCGGATCTGTGCCTGATTCATCTGATCGCCCCAGCCGCTCACCTCTATGCATTTTCCTGCACGTGGGTATTGTGGTGGTGGCATAATATTCAGCTCTATGTAAGACGCGGAATCTAGGGGGAGCCTAGACTCTAATTCCTGCCTAGTAGCAATCTTGAAAAATGCTAGAAAAGGAGTTCTTCACTTGCGGTTCTCTATCTGAAAATCAGAAGACCATTGTTCATCCACCTTAAATCACTCTATGCATGGATTAAAATCAGCTTATGTCATTCAGAACAAAGTCTCGGGGCCTTTCCTTACAAACAAGATCTGACCTTAGGCCTTGTAAAGATTGCTAATTCGTAGGAGTCTAGCGAATCATGTTTACAGGTCGTGACAGCTCTTCCAGGAAAGCACACACCACTGATTATGTATGAGCCTTGGCAGATGCAGAATGCAGAGTCAAATCAGGTTAACCGAGACCCCTGAATCAACGTGGCTGCAGGGACGGGGATGCACTGCAACGGCGGCGAAGATTTGTCGGTTTACCTTTCATGGCGAGTATCTAATTTAGGCCATCGAGCCGTAGAAAAAAGCGGCTGTCATGCACAATCAACCCGCACAGCTGGTAATGGACAGGGGCATACTCCCCCGTCGGCCAGAACCCATGGGAAGAAATACGATGATGCCTCGAAGATGGGGGTGAAATCCATTTCGTGAGCCTGCCTAGGGAAGAAGCTCGCAGGCTACGTAGTAAGACGGATGCATTCGGTCGAATGTTATTTTAGTAATCGAATTTTAGACAATGCAAACTCCGAATCACCAATAGAAGGTATACTTCTGGTAATCTTTTTGAAGCAAGTTTAATGGTACGCCAGGAACATAGAGCTGTAGAATTTATTATTCAAGAATGGTTTTCAGCAAAGAGAAGGAAAATTCCCACTCATTCATTGGAAATGTGTGAGCTGCACATGTATCAGTAAATATGCTCGTGTTCGTCCAACTATCTTCACATTCGCGGCTTGTCAAACGGAGGTGTTAGAAATATAACTCTCATTAGGTTGACCGCCAATTACCTGTTGAATCCATCAAGAGCAACCGCATCATCTGACCACAAGGGAGATCCTCCCCCAGCCTGATTCTCTTTAGCTACCCAAGGATTGGCTGGAAGCTATCTGCTGGGGGACCTCTAGCCGGAACATTATCAGCAACAATCAGTCCACCAGAACAAAGAAAACTTGTACCAGTAGAGTTTGATTTTTGTCAATTCAATAGCATGAGAAATATCAGATGGATAATCATCTTGTTGGCATTGGTAATTTTTATCCCGACTGGGTCTTTCAAGGCTGATGGCAACCTTTTGACTCTGATTTGCCTCGTATAACACTGTGAAGCTGCAGTGCCTCTTATAAATTTTTCGCATTTCTATGTTGTTGATATCTGAATTAGCAAAGAAACTTGCCTAGAGTAGAAACTTGAAGACGGTCACATGGTCATCGTTTCTAAATGCTGACCACTAAACCGTAGCTATAGTCTAGTCAGCGTGCCATACTCAAGTACTGTAAACAATTATTAGCCTTGGTGTTTGGAAGCAGTTCAAAGTAACAAGGATCATACGAACTTCTACTCATATTAGGCAATAAGAACATTCTGTGATACAGGAACTGAAGGACTGATTTTCTTTCGTAACAGAAGGAATTTAAATAAAGATGAACTGTTACAAAAATTAGTTTCGATGTGAGGGGTTCGGCTACAATAGGACAAGAAGTACACTCCCCACCACTATCAAGCTATCGACACTTTCAAGCCAGTACTTCGCATTAAATTATGTACGAGTCTCTCACTCCTCATTCTCCTCTTTAAAAGACATGGTTGCCGAGCGTGCCGCTTTTGTTGCAATGTTTTTTGCCCTTAAAGATGTTCTTAACAGAGATAACGATGCATCGTGACCGTACTAGTGTTCACCCCTCACAGGGGAAGAGGTTGGGGCCAGGCGGAGTTCGCCGCCGTCTATGTTTGCCTCAACTCTGACATTGTGACTCCTCAACTACAACTTACAGAGAGCCGTATAGTCTATCTATCACGATTGAGGATACGTACCGTTTGTCATTTAAAAGTTGTAGTGTAAGGCTGGTGAATAATTAATAGAAAATAATTTGAGAATGACCACCAGGTATCGCGTTGAGTGTAACCCTCACCGCTTCCTATTGCTCAGCTAAGAATTGAACTAATCAAATGGGATCTAGATGCATTGAAAACTCATCGGAGAGATCAACTGATAGGTAAGTTATGAACTACGGGAGTACGAACCTGATTGAGGACTTTTGCTGCGTTCATTTCGACCACGTTTACCCTGTCATTAGCTGAAGCGTGGGAGAGTACAAATCTTCAACAAGTTTCGCCATCATAAAGCTTTGTTACTATAAGCGGTCCCTGACTTACATCTCATAGAATGGATCAAAGGATTACTTGCAGTGCCATTCGTGCTTCACTCCCAGCCCACTGGCGTATTCGAAACACGTAACAGTACTGTAGCACAGCAAGCAGAAGAAGCTCACCGACGATACGCTGAGATCTTAAAAGATGTTGAACTCATGATTGATGATCACAGTAATACCCTACAAATCGTCTTTACCAGGATCTAACGTTCGCTAGTTGAGCATCAGAAGTCGAAGAAAGAAGCCCAATCGAAACTCAAACTTCTAGTCCCAAGTGTTGGTACATTTTTCACGAAGCTTCCATTGGAAAAGGCTTTCAAAGAACAAGATAAGAGGCGATATATCTCCTCTCGGCGCTTTGTGCCGCCTTCATTCAATGATATCAGACTCATCTTGAATACTGCTCAGATTATGGGTCTTCTCTCCGCCGGCCCGCTAGATCTAGCAACTTTTGATGGAGACGTCACGCTGTAAGTTGCTCTTCGAACTTGATTATTTTTTTTTTCTTGGAAAAATGTAGCCCGCAAGACTTACCACAAAGTACTCGTTGACGTGAATAGCTATGATGATGGACAGAGCTTAGAGCCAACGAATCCAGTCATTGAAAAGATCATATGTGAGTAAAACCGAATTGAAAATCTTTTATTCCCTCGCTAAGCTCTCGACAGATCTTATGAGCAAGGATACGAAGATTGGAATTGTTACGGCAGCTGGTTATGATGAAGCAGAGCGGTACTATGGGCGCCTCCACGGCCTCCTCGATGCTATTAAAGCATCAGAGATTCTCTCACTAGAACAACAGAAGAATATCGTTATAATGGGTGAGTCTCATTCGGCATTCAAAGTCTCTTCTTAGATTCCGCCATACCCGCCCTCGAAACATGTTCAGTTTGTGCTGATTATATACAGGTGGTGAATCAAACTTTCTCTTCACTTACGACCCCACATCTCCATGGCTTCTCAGCTACCTACCTCGTCGGAATTGGATCCTTCCAGAGGTATGTCAAATTTGTTTTTACTTTTACCATAACGTTGCTAAATAAATCAGATGTTAAGCTGGACCGAGCAAACCATCAAAGAACTTCTTGATTCGGCTGAATGGGCTCTGGAAGAATGCAAAACCAATCTTAAGCTGCCCGGAAAGATCATTAGGAAGACACGTGCTGTTGGAATAGTTCCAGAAGTTTCAGGATACCACTTCCCCAGGGAATCACTCGAAGAAACTGTGCTTGTGGTCCAGAAGAAGCTTGAGATGAGCATTGCTGGCAGGAGTAGTAAGTTCTAGCTTTCAAATACATATTCTGGATGTCTGTGTAGTTGTGATATGAAGTGTCATCGTTCGAAATTGCAATGTATTCTAACCTTACGCAGTTCCCTTCTGCGCATTCAATGGCGGTAACGATGTTTTCGTTGATATTGGAGACAAGAGCTGGGGTGTGTGTGTTTGCCAGAAATATTTTGGCGCTAATGAGGAAGGAGGAAGCATTAGAGGTGATAGAACATTGCATGTAGGAGATCAATTTCTGAGTACCGGAAGCAATGATTTCAAGGCCAGGGTGGTGGGAACGACTGCCTGGATTGCTTCGCCGGCAGAAACAGTAGAGCTGTTGGCGGAACTTGGGGAATTGATTGGTTGAAGACAGCTATACTTCATCCAGAGAGAGGCATTAATCAGGTGCCAATTCGAGCCTTATTAATTCCAGAACATCAATAAATGACTTAACAGACTTTTAGGAGTTGAATCAGAATTAGGGATTTAGGCTGGCAATCGATGCCTGTTGACCGTTGCCAATCCCCGTGCCGTCTGGCTTGGCATACAAGGCTGAGACCTGATAATTCTTGACATCACCTCCTCGCAGCCTTCTACCAGAGTCCCCTCCAACAACTTGGAGCATCCATACTTTAAAACCTCCTCCATTCACCGATCATTCGGTCTTTTGTGATTCTAAGTTCGTTATTTGTTTAATTGTTGAAACCACTGGCCCACGATTCGACACTCTTAGACCTTAGATACGCGTTTGCAATTCTGGGACGCTAGGAACTACCTGCCTTCACGTCTTCACGCCTTCACGTGTTTTAAAATATACCCTGTGAATTACATCAAATACCATGTCTTACCGGGTTGGTAAGTGGTTTCTCTACTTTATATTCAAACGCTACCTGATTCCTTGTCAAATCGTACAATGCTAACATTCACCATCAGAGCTTGCGAGAAGTGGCCGTGCCGTCTGCAAAGACACCGTATGTAAAAATGAAAAAGTCAAGATTGAGAAAGGCGAGCTACGATTCGGCACGTGGGTTGCTTTTGAGGACCGTGGTTCTTGGTCTTGGAAACATTGGGGTTGTGTCACAGGTCGGCAACTTCAGAACATGCGCAATCAACTTTCTTCTGGCCCAGATGAATATGATTTCGACATGCTTGATGGTTACGATGACGATGATCCAAGCGGTCTTAAGGATCAACCCGAACTGCAAGAAAAAGTTCGACGCGTCATCACTCAAGGCTTTATTGACCCCGAAGATTGGAATGGTGTAAGTATGCTTCCGTAGTGGAGCTTTGGATGCTGAGACCAGACCGTCTAGGACCCTGAAATGAATGTGCTGGGAAAAACTGGCACGAGAAGTGTTGAATCCAAGAGAGCTATGGCAAAGGAGAAGAAGGAGCGCGAAAAGGAGGCAGTCGCATCGGAGGAATCAGATGGTGGCAAAACCGAAGACAAATCACGAATCGCTGCCTCAAAGCCGGTATTTATGCTTCTCCTCATTTCACTGAGCATTTGTCTCGGAGTCTTGAATCGAAATGTGAGACTATCTAGTACTGCATAGCTAACAGCATGTTAGGTCGAGAAGAAGAAACCAGCCTCAAAGAAGCGTGCAAAGGAGGAAGAATCCGATGTTGAGGACGAAAAGCCAGTCAAGAAGCAACGCGGAAGAAAGGTCAAATACGAAGAAAGTGATGAGGAGGTAATCCCTGCTAAGAAATCCAGAGGCAAGGTAGTCAAGAAAGAAGCTTCTATCAAAAAAGAAGATGAGTCGATGCAAGATGTAGACGATGTGCGTGGGCCCAAGAAGGAATCCGTTGACGAGCCAGTTGTGCTTTCGGCACCAGAGAAAAAAAGCCGCGCCAAGAAGGGTACTAAAAAGACTGTTAAAGAAGAAGTCGAGCTATCGGAAGAAGCGGAGCAAACAGGAAAGAAGGCTCCTATCAAAAAGTCTCGTAGCAGAAAAGATGCAAACCATGCCATCAAAGCTGAAAGTCCTGTCGATGATTCTGATTCCGCAGAAGGTAATGAACAGAAGCCAGCTACAAAGGTATCCACATCTGCCCAGAAGTCACGCACTAAAAAGGAGAGAAAGAGCGATGTTGCCGTGGAGACAGTAAAGGGCATCGCGGACGGAAAAGATGACAGCGAGTCTACTGCCGTTCAACCAAAGAAGGGACGCCAGTCAAAGCGCACCAAGTCTTCATGATCTTCAACATATCGGTAACAAGCATTTGTTATCCTTATCATCCAATTTCGTAGCAAGACGAGGGATTCTTTGTACTATGGTTTACGATTTACCTAATTTTGATCAAGGGTTACGGGGGTATAGAGTCAGATACTACGTTGCTTCTTGAATGGGAGACTTGTAGCTATTAATACCATTGCCTATCTTCGCTTTAAGGGCAGCATCCAGTAACTAAATACACAATAGCAGCCAAAAATCTCCTTTTTTCCCTATCTTGCTATCTGAGAATTGTGTAATTGATATCTAACTCAGAAGGCTGATCGCAAGCTGAGGCATCGAATAGTGAACCAGATGATTAACTTTACTCTGTGCTAAGGCTATTGAAGCCTTTCAATATCGTCTGAGTTGAGGTTTGAGGATGCTACCGCTATCTGTACACTGATTAGTCATTGCTTCTCTACAGTCCATTTGATTATCTTGCTTGTACGCCATGATGGACGAATGTCACTGGTTTATATTTATGTGAAGGGCCTATAATTCACGCCCCCACCCATACTGTCGATGGTCATGTTTCACGTGAGGAAGTGTTCAGTGCCCTAATGGTAAGCCCTTTAGCTGAAAACTGCCTTTCCTCATTAACGAAAATGATTTCTGATATAACAATCGCCAAAATAGCGTAGTCCCCTGATGCTGATTGGTTTGTGTGTGTTAGCGGATGACTGCGGCTAGGGTCGCGTTAGCGAATTGAGGGACGGGATGACATCGAGGTCACAATTGGGACCTGAACTTTCCTCCTCTGTAAAAACGCGCAAACAATGAACAATGTTCAACCTCTCAAGCCTTGTGCAGAAGGCGCAGTCGCTCATTGATCCAACCCAAGCCTTAAATATATCTGCTTCGGACAGAAACCCCGCGAAATCAACACTCTTTCGCTACCAATTTCGTCTTCCGGATACCCAGACTCCTCTCTACGAAATCACCGCAGAGCTTACTATCAGCCCACCAGTCGCTGTAAGTAGACACTAAGACTACTCACTGCTCTTGTCTACCCAGGTCGATATGGAAAGATGGCATTTCAGGCTAACCTACGAATAGTACTTACCGAGTGCCACCCAGGGAGAGAAGGATCGAGATCGGGATAGGGGATATCATTATATTGGGAAGCTACATTTGAGCGAATCTTACCTGTCGTTCTCTACTCAGCCTACAAGCTTTCTGCAAAGTGCCAGCACAAGCACGTCCTCAGGATTCACAGGTACTGTAGAGCCTTCCGTGCATAAACACGGCTGACCAAAAATGTCACAGGGCAAACACACGGTGCTGGACCTGGTGGAAATGGATTCACTCTGCCATTATGTGCGATCAGACGTGTAGAGAGGTTACATAGCCAGAACTATCAGGTATGGAATCCACCGATCTAGTAGGTATATGTTCTATATTCTGTACTGACGATTGGTAGTTCGCGTTATCAATTACAACCTGGAATGGCATTACAAACTCTTCTGGAACTGAATCGAAAGCCCCACAAAAGTTGACCATACAGCTGTCAGGTACTCGCCAGGCGTGTGAAAGGTTCTGCGATGGTTTGAAAAAAGGTCTTAAGTCAGGGGTGGGTGAGGTGGGTAAGCTGAAGAGAGTGGTGTCAGAATGTTACTCGGAATATTTGCTACAAGGAGATGCGAAAAAACTTGATAAACCACCAGATGCTGGGCTTGGTATGATCTTCAAATATCCAGGAGATGCAAGGAAACTCCGAGATCGAAGCAAGATGCGATTGTGGCTAGAGTACCTTAAGGACAATGGGAGAAATGTTACATTAATACGACAGCCAACTTTCCATAAGCTCATCCGAGTTGGATTACCCAATCGACTTCGCGGTGAGATGTGGGAATTGACATCCGGCTCCTTGTTCTTGCGCTTGGAAAATCCTACTCAGTATTCTGAAACTCTCGCAAAGTTCGAAGGCAGAGAATCTTTGGCGATTGATGAGATAGAGAAGGATTTAAACAGAAGTTTACCCGAATATCCAGGCTTTCAGGATCCAGAAGGAATCGAGCGCTTAAGAAGAGTTCTTACAGCATACAGTTGGACAAATGAAGATGTTGGATATTGTCAGGCCATGAACATTGTAGTCGCAGCTCTCCTTAGTAAGTGTCAGGTCGGACAGAGTTCTACTGATATACAATGGCTAACAGAGTGATGTACAGTATATATGTCTGAGACGCAGGCATTCTACGTTTTATCCACACTTTGCGACCGTCTCCTTCCTGGCTATTACTCCACAACGATGTACGGAACTTTGCTAGACCAGCGCGTTTTTGAATCGCTTGTGGAGAAAACAATGCCAATTTTATGGGACCATCTTGTAAAATACGACGTGCAACTATCTGTTGTATCTCTTCCTTGGTTTCTTTCATTATATATTAACTCTATGCCCTTGGTATTCGCTTTTAGGGTTCTCGATGTTTTCTTTCTAGAAGGCCCCAAAGTACTTTTTCAAGTCGGCTTGGCCATATTGCGCATCAATGGCGAAGAGCTCCTTGATGCCACTGACGACGGCGCATTCATACAAATACTAAAGTCTTACTTCTCCAAACTGGATGAGTCCGCTCACCCCAAGTCAGAATTACCTAAAATGCGGGCTATCACTCGGTTTCAAGAGCTAATGGTCGTTGCCTTTAAAGAGTTCTCGGGGATTACTCAGAGTAGCATTTCTGAGCAGCGTATGAAGCATAAGGATGCTGTGTTAAACAGCATAGAGAGTTTTGCTAAGCGTACCTCAATCCGAAACCTAGGCCCTGACAGCAAACGACTGAGTGTTGATGAGCTGGGAGCTCTCTACGATAGGTTCTACGGAATCCTCTACGAGCGCGAACAACGGAGTCAGATGATTCAGGAAGAGACGGATCGGCGGGCTAAGGCTAGCAAAACCAGAGCAACAGAGGTTATTAATGGTTTGGCTGAAAAGCAAAGTATCGAGAAGGGACGGGTTGGAATGGGACCTAGTCCCACCATGATGGATTATGATGGATTCCGTGAATTTCTAGCTGGTATTGCTAGATGGGCTGTTACCGACTCCCCTACGCCTCCAGAGAAACTGGCTGATTCCCATTCTTATTTTGGTGGCACTCCAAAACGTAAAGAAGCGTTGTCACCATGGGGGAACGGAAATCCGGAGCCGGCCGATCATGAGTTTATGCAACGACTCTTCCGAAGATGGGACGTTGATATGAACTCAGCCCTGAACCTGCAGAATGTTGTTACTGGTATAGCCCATATCAAAGGAAAGGGTGATGTCATGGGAAGCATTACCTATTTCTTTGAGCTATACGATGACGATGGGGATGGAAAAATTGATCGAGAAGGTATATTAAGGATTTCAGAGGCATTGCTATTCCTTTCACGAAGAGGTTTAGAAGGCTCCTTGACGCCATCCCGGTCAATGACTGGGTTGAGCGAATACGAGGCTGGAAATGGTGGCCCTGCTAGTACTTTACATGGCACTACAAACGAACGCTTCTTGAGCAGCGTCAGTGCCTTTATCAGACGCTGTTTTGAATACGCCGACCCAGATAGCCCTAACCACAAAGAACAACCAAATGATATTGAAGCCGAAAACAATGAGGACTCTACTGACATGGTTGATCCGAATTCTTTTGATATTGGGGAAGATAGTGATGAAGGCGAAGAAGATTTGTTGGACTTATCACCAGCGACTTCAGAGCAAAGCAAGAAGCCGACTGGGATTGCATCGGTTCCTCCACCAGCGGGAAATCCAGTCGACAAAGCCCCCCAAAGAAGTGTTTCGAAAGCTCAAGCCGAGGCTGCAAACGCTGCACTAGATCCTTCCAAGCCTCTTCACATCACGCTTCCCACGTTTCGAATGGTTGTCTTGGCTGAGTGAGTTGTTATTACCCTGCTCCGTAACATCTCGTACTAATCATACATACATAGTGAACTTCTCGAGCAATTTTTTGAATCCTCATTTCCAGCTTCTTTCCGCATTTCCGATACGATGATCCCCACAAATCCCGGAGCCTCGTCTCTCACCACATTCTCCAATCTTGGTTTCAGCCGTCCTAGCGTCTTATCAGTAGGTGGCGGTGTCGGCGGAACCGGTGTTGTAGTACCTCCAGGCAAGGGACTACGGGGCGTTCTTGACAATATTGTTACCGAGGGTATGCGTGTCGCTGCTGAAGTACGAAATCGCATGGACGAAGCCCAGCGAGAGATGGAGAAGAATGCAATTCAACGTCCAGAGGAAGATGATGAAGAGTAAGATATTTCTGGTTCTAATCCTGCATAGTTATTTTTACTAACATCATTTTAGTGATGACCAGAACTACGATCCTAGAAGTGCTGGCGGCTTTGGCGAGCGTAGATTTGTTAGAAATGAAGACCGTGATCTCCTCGAAGGTGCAGATGCTGAGGCCATGAGCATTAAGTCTGGCCACGAAAGCGTGGCGAAGCAAAACACTCTTAGCCCGTTCCCAGTCACGCCGATCACACCTGGAGGATCTAGGGATAGAAGCTCTAGTGCGGCGACCCAGAAGGAAGCGCTGTTTGAGCGGTAGTCTATAGGGTAGCGTCATATGAACTCATGATTAATTGCTTATTGTGGTTATGTATTATGGTAGCGGTGGGAACTGGTGTTTCGGGATATAGGAATCGCGTATATTGGTTGGCAATCAGTCGAGACTTCATTTGAACAATTGGAAAATGGTTCTCTAGATACTTCCGCTCGTTCTGAATTACTCCCTCCTTTCTGTGCTATCACTGGCTTATAAATGCTGAGGGTGGGTGAGACATAGTATTATGGCACGTGACATATTATGTCGAACGGCTTCATCCCGATGATGACGACGACTTGAGGCTTTCATAACTGTCTCCGTACGTCGATCCTCTCAGAAATGATGTGGTACGGTCAACGATCCACTAACATACCACAGATATGCTTTTAGTGGTGAGGCGTATGGTTGACGGAGTCCGTTGGGGAAGCCGATACTCCGAGCCGAGCAATATATATGTCTAGGTGGTCCGAATAAAGGTAATTTACTTGTAGTACAGCTACAAATATCTCAAGTCATAAATTAAAAATGAAGTTCGAATACAGCTTAGTACTACTTCTCGGAGGAATTGATTGCATAGCCCAACCAGGAGCTTACTCTTACGGAGGCTCGGGAGCCTGGGGTGGAAACTTTGCTAATTTCCCTTCTTGTGCTGTATGTATTGTATTTTCCTCCTCTTTCCGGATGGAAAGGCTAACACATGAGACTTTTTTAGCAATCTTGCTCGCCCCAGTGGGATAAAGATACTTGCTCGGCAAACTCATGGGGAACTTGCATCTGCTCTGAGCCAAGTGCAATTGCAACCATCAAGTCATGTATTGACTCCTCAAGCTGCAGCGACGCAGAAAAGAATGGTATGCCGTTTTTTTATATTTTCGAAGAATACGCTAACACAATTATCAAGAGGTGTACCAGAAAATCGCTTCTTTGTGCGCTTCAGCAGGCACGACACTCACCAATGAAATGGAAGCATCTTTTACTGGCTCTCTCCTCACGTTGACCACTACCGGTCCCTGGGCACCAAACGCAACACCGTGGAGCAATGGACCATTCTTCAACGGCAACGGCTATGGCGGACCATGGACCTCAGGGCCTTGGACTTCTGGACCCTGGACCTCAGGACCATGGACCTCATGGTGGAATGGCAACGTATGTCCATCTCCATCATGGCCTGGCTGGACTAGCGGAAGGTGGTCCACGGATCCGCAGTGGACAACTTGGACTGCTTGTTCGGCGGAAACGACAAGTAGTACTGTTGTCGTAACGACAGATACGAATGGGCTGGTGAGTAGCTCAACGAGTTTTGGTGTTAAAGTTGCGGCGCAAACTGCTGCGGGCACATCAGCTGCTACTGGCCTCCCCACAGTGAGCGCTACCACGCCTCCAGATAGTAAAGCTTCGCAAATCTGTTCTGGACGTGGGTTCTGGATACTGACTTTTGCACTTCTGGTGGTTCTTGTACATCTGTAGATAGATGTAACACATATCTCTAGTTGTCAGTCTAGCTAGGAATTTTCACTATAGGAATAGACTATGTTTGATGTGACCACTATTGCAATCATTGTCTTCTCCACGTCACTCACTTATAGCCCATCACTATCCCAGAACTAGACCCGTCTCTCTCAAATACAGTTCACTTTGTCTACATTCAGATCAACTAAGTTCATGTTGAATTTACTGCTGAAAGCATAGATTTTATGACTTATATTTTGATACTGCCATTTATCCGACTATCTAACCAAAGATCACCAGATACCCCACGACGGAAAGCAAAGTGATAAAGCTGCTTATTCCCAAAGAATTCTCGTATGTTCGTCCTCCTAGACTCTGGGTAGGAAGAACCATAGTCCCATTTCCAACGTCGGCCACACCCAACGTAATGGTTTGAATCCCTCCAGTCACAGTCTCCAACGGAGCTACGAATGCCATCTGGCTCCAAGAAAACATAGTGTTCCTACCACCAAATACATAGACCTCAAATCTACCAACGAAAGTACCATTGATCCAAACGCGGCTCCCACCGATTACGTCGCCTGTTATCTTGATCTCAGCTGGGATCGGAACTACAACAGCGTCATGTGACGACGAAGTTTGGTTGACCCAAATCCGTCCTGGATGACCAACATCGTATCCATCGTTTTCATCAACTGACTGGAGCGGATATTCAAATCCGTCAGCGCTGAAGGTCAAACTTCCGTTTCCGTATAGTGATAATACTACATCATCTGAAGACAGATTGAATGGGCCTGTCGCCGAGATTGTGAGGCTATAGTTCATTCCTTTGCTACCGTGGCCCAAAGTCACAGGATCGCTTTCGGAACCTCGAGTCCAAGATACAAAATTAGTTTTTCTGTCTAGATTCTGTCCTGGGTTGTGACTTGTTAGAAAGTCGATAGAATCGTCGATCGTACTCGCATCTAACTCTAAGCCGCGAGCGCCGCTCCAAGCTCTGGCAGCAACCAAAGGTATACCTCGTCTCATAGCATAGTATGCTTCCAGTTGAGTTGATGCATCCGGTCCGTTGTCGTTCCAAGCTGCCATAATTGCCCCTTTATTAGCACTGGCTCCGTTGGCCAATTGTTCCGTCGTGTTTACTTGATTAAAAAATGCTGGCTGCCATTGCCATCCAGGTTCGTTAGCAAAATTCAAAATTCGACTTTCGTTGAAGAATTGCGCGTAGGGAGCAGGATTTATAGGCGCGTGATCATTCTTCAAAGACATATATGCCCACCAATCTTGCGAATTGACTATCTCATAACCCTCATCTTGAAGTAGGACAGGGTCAGACTGCCCATATTGCCAGTGTTGGATAATAATTTCCTTTGAAATTGTAATATTAGATGGTTCATCAGTGCCCCAAATTCTGATCCTTTTGCCTGAAGTTGATTTTACAAACTCAGCCATTTCATTGACGAAATTGACGTAGTCATCGGCAAGGGCAGCAGAATACTCGTCGGCGCCGATATGTACTTCTTTCGTATGAAACCAAGGCAAAAACTCTGCCCAGATTGTTTGAACTGTGGGGATGCTCTCTGGATGTGTAAGATTGAGGAGATCTTTCTTTGCGAGGGCAAGCTCAGGCTTCCACTTTGTAATAGTCAAACAGTGTCCTGGTGCTTCGATTTCTGGAATCACAGTGATCCCTCGGTTAGCACAATGTTTCTCTAGGTCTTCATAATCTGCCCGGCTAAGGGTCTGGTCTGGTCTTTGAATTATTCCATGTAGTTCAGGATTTTCAGGATGAAGTGAAAACTGTGAGTAGACCTCACTCCAAGTCTCATTGTGCCCTCGATTGAGTGGATAGTTGTCACTCGTGTGGTAGTGAAACTCAGACATCTTAAAGAACGAGGAATATGTGCACAGCTCCTTCAAAAAGCTAGGCGAGTACCATTTCCGGCCGGCATCCAGCATATATCCGCGAGTTGAATAAGCTGGTGCATCCGAAACAGTCATCGCAGGTATCGAAGTCCAGTTCGATAACAGCATTTGCTGAAGCAAGGTGCGAGTTCCCCACCACATTCCTCGTGAACCGGATCCGGTGATAACAGCATTTCCTTCGCTGATTTGTAACGTGTACCCCTCTTCGGTCAATATGCCATTTTCGTAAGAAAAACTCTTCGTCATCGCATCTTCAATATCAAGGAATATTCCAGACACATTTTTAGAGATACTTTCGACTACTTTTAGTGACCAATTCCTCTGTGTGAGTTTCTCTAAGTCTTCCAAAAATGTTTGCGCATATTCTTGTCCTGAAGGTGGGATAAGTGTCAAACCCTCCGAGTCCCGTTTAGATGCAAGGCCATGTGTGATATATATGCTCGTTGACAAATCTTTAAGTACGAGTCCACGAGAAGACCCGTTACTAGTCATTTGCAATTTGTCTTGAGGTAATGGAGGCAACGCTTGAAGAGCCGCAGCTCCAAGAATAAAGGAAAGTAGAGCAAGGTACATGATGATGATATACTCTTATCTCAATTAAATGGCAAATGTTTCATATACTCAAAGTGACATTATTCTATGGCTTTGAAGATTGGGGGCTAGGTGATTGATGTAGCATAGTTATAGTCATTACATATATACTTGGCACGGAAACCAAGCTTGTTTGCAATGCGAAAAGATCGACGAGGGATAAGGGACATCTGAAGGCTAGGGATCGAAACCGTTGACGTCTGGTAACGTTGCTTTGATCTACTTTACGAGCGGGCCTAGTAGCTGCTACCGTTTTCTGCAAAAGTGGTGGTGATGTCCTTGGCTTTTGAGGATGGGGATGATCACATGATCAATATATTCAAAAAGACTATCTCTCGATCATGTGGCTTTATTAGGAACTAATAAGGGCTAGACTGCATTGTTAAAACAAAATATACTCTAATTTATGATGTATTGCATAAGAATAATCCTGACTGACGTAGTCTGAATTGTAGAGTTATTTCCCACATTGCCTTTGTTTATGCGCCTACGATTGCCTATTATGCCTAGTATATCATTATCCTCTCTATTGCCTCATGGCGACATGTGACAAGTCGGTATTCTTCTGTAGTTCCACGCCTTGTGCCTTAGTCTCACCTTTGGGTTTTGGTCTCTATTCGTCTTCTTATAAAGGACGGTGTGAAGCTGTGAATATCCGTGATCTATGGGCTGCCTCTTCAATCATGACATATCTTTGAAAGAACATGGTTCTTTGATTTCGGGACTTATCAGAGGGGAAAGCATACTAATCAGAATGTGAAGAAATGGAAGGCAGATGGAAATCACAGAAGTTGCAATTCAAAAAATAACTATAAATATTCATCAACATCATTCCCTTCCTTGTATTTAAATAGAGAGTTGGATTTCCTAAGACCAAAAGGAGTTAGATGTTACATCAATGAAATCCCCAAATTTGAAGATATATTTCGGCGGCATGATACTTAATCCGCGAGTCAAAGTAATCTAAATTTGTCTAGGACTTTTTAGAAGCAGATTGGTACTCGCCGGCGATAGCGGCTAGTTATCATAACCCTTCCCTTCTACAACCTGAATCTCTGGACAGATAGTCTTTTTGTAATAAATTCTTTAGGCTATATTGCTTCTTCAAGCTCGTTGATATCAGGTATCTTGATTTTGAGAAACCCAGATTTGCTTGCACTTAGGACCTATACGCTACTTGCTCTCCTCTTTAATAATTTTGTAACGGAAGTCTTCTACTGTAAAATGCTAGGCAGTTGTTCGTCACATGTGAGTAGACGACCGGCCGTGACTTATAAAATTTTTACAGGGTGTTTGTCTCCTCGATAACCTTCTTCATGACACTCACGATTTTATTATTGTTGTTTCCCCTTTTCTCAGCCAGCTGTAATGCTGTTAGTCCATTCACATCAGCCAGCCTAATATCTGCTCCCCTCTTTATCAATACCTTCGCCGCCTCGGAGCGGTTGAACATCGCTGCTGCATGGAGCGGAGTATATCCACCTGCATTTGGTTCCAGTTGAACATTGATATCTGCTCCTCTATCCAAAAGTAGTTCAATCATTCTGACATTGTTACAGTTCGCCGCCCAATACATGGCAGTATAACCTCTAGGATTCCGCGCCCTAACATCGCTACCCGCCTTGATCAATGGCTCGGCGTAGTTCCAGTAGCTTTCAGCGCACATTCCTAGCAGATGACAATTCGGTTTTGCGCGGCCAAATTGCGGATCTTCTCCGTTGTCCAACAGAAGGCGGAACATGTTTGGCCCTTGGTTACTCTTGTAGTCCCTGCAAACTCGTAGTAATGATACCCAGGTATTCTGTCGAAACCATTCGCTTTTGTGATATTCACAGTCATGGTATGGCTGAAATGACTGATTCTTGTTACCAGGTATGTCTCTATTCAGCAAAGCTCCATGCTTCAGTAGGAGCTTCACATGGTCTACCCGCTCAAGAATGACTCCTACTTGTATCGGAAATATGTCTAAAACCAGTTGAACTTAATTAGATCGCTAATTAAGCAATTTATAAATAGGAGAGCTTACCGGTTTCAGCTTCAGGTGTATTTGCATCAAACCCTTCCTCTAAAAGTAAAGCGAGACACTTGAGATTATTTTCCTCTATGGCACGATGGACCAAAGAGAATGGGGTTGGGTCGTTGCTGAATCTCTTAGCAAGAGCTTGAATCACTGGTCGAATACCAGAGAACACGCCGATATGTTGTCCTACTGCTTCGAAGAGCATCGCTGGAAAGCCTTCCATACTGCACCCATGTTCGACGAGCAGAGAAGCCAGGGACCATGATTGTTCTCTCATAGCTAGTTGAATCGGTGACAGACCGTCCATGTTCTTGATATTGATTGCGCTTAAGTTGTATTTTAATAGGAGCCCCGCGATTGCTCGGTCGTTGTATCTTATACAAACATGCAGGGCTGTCTGTCCTTCTGGAGATCGCGGACTGAATGGACCACCGTTTGACAGCAATTCTCGTACAGAATTCTGATCACCCACCGAAACTGCCTTTATCAAGGCACTTTGAGATCTTGTAGCAGGTAAATTATCGAGTTCTGATGCATTATCGAGGCTATATGTTTGCTGTCAGCTGGAACCTATCTTAAATAACTTGAACTGCTTCTTAACGTACATAGGTTCTATGATAGGAGCCGTGTCAGGATCGGTTGCGACTTCTACACCTTCAATATAGTGCTCAATGCGGTCGTTCATCTCCGTTTCCGTTACTGTCCTAAGATCGTCCTCAATTTTCCTCCGAAATTTGTACCTCTCTGTTCGCCGTGTAGGGCTAGAGTTACGGTCGATGACTTTGTAAAGAGCTGCTATATCACTGCGAATCAGGTGGTAGCTATGACCGGATATGTATCTGCGACATCATTAGGCATAGAAACTTAGAAGTCGCCATATAAGAAACATATCCGCACTTACCCGTTCATGACCAGAATAGCTGTATCTGCGTTATCTCGTGATTCAAAAAGCCTAGCTTTGACCCTATCTCTCTCCTTCTTCTGCCATACCCAGACTAATCTTCTGGCAAAATTAATCTTCCACGTAGGATTATCCTTGAACTTCGTTAGTTCGTCGTAAAGACTCTCACTATTGACTGCGCATTGTTCTATGCATTGTCGTAAGTTGTCTGCTAGTAGTGGGTCGGCATCTTTGAATTCTTCCTTAGAACATAGAGTTTGGGCGCTATCCAAGATTAAAGTGAGGCTTCTGAGACTCGCTCCCAGGTCACGGATATCGTCTGGGACATCTTTGACTTCGCTAACCAGATCAGTCAGCTTTTGCGCTGCCTGAATCGCAATGACAACGACACCGATGACACCAGTTCCGATCTCAAACCCAGCCATTCTAATATGAGTGGGCCTTTTTCCCGTTGAAATAGCAGTGAGTTGGAAAGAAACCCTAATTATCAAGCAACGATATGGCTAATATTGATTGTCGTGTCGCATTTTATGTGTTGTCTACACTAATGCTGTGTAACCAGCTGGGAACTTGGTTGTTAGCACTGCCACAACAATAATGCAATTGTGGTGGCTGACAACATCATGCTGTTGTACTGCATGCCAAATTACCTAGCTAGAGGTATTACGATTTGTGAAGCAAGAATGATTGTTGGCTAAAAACAAAATACTAAAGAGGTGTTGCCTTGTAGATATCAGCGCACCTAGCTCGGTATGGTTATATATCTTTGGTTGTGGGCTGAATATAGAGCCATTCAAATATTTTCTGCTAATAGATAGACAGTGGCAAAATATGAAAGCCAAATTGTGTCTTAAGTCTGTAATAAAGCTTCATACATATTCAGGTGTGTCCAGCTGCTTTCCGACCTCTTTTGTAAGTCCATGAGCCTTCTCCCTTCATCAGTTTCTATTGGTTCATAATCCTCCGCGTTGATCTTATCCAGGATCTCCTGTAATCTCCAGGTGATACGTTCTGCACCAACCCTTGCTCCTTCTAAATTTGCTGCACCTGGTCCAAGTCTAAGGCCAGCGAATCTACCTGCTACAAACAACGGAACATCACTGGACCACTGTAAATCATCGGTTAGGCACGGTAAGCCAGAAACTGTTGGAACAGGGTATTTCTTCCTCAAATCTTGAAGGAAAGGCAAACTCTCTATGTCCGCACGGGTACCTGTCGCGAAATAGACGTAATCAATCATCGGCAAGTTGACCGTCGGTGGATCGGTCAACAACTTCCAAGTATTGGTTTGCACATCCCAATTCTGGCTTACCACTCGGGTATGCGTGTATCTCTGCATCCTCCCACTCTTTTCATGAGCTTCAAGAACGCTCTTGTATGCCGGAGTGATGGAACCACCGTTTCGGGCTTCCCCAATTATTTCAAATCTTTCTTCGTCTGTGTCAGCCATCCAAAATGCGGATAGATTGGAATTCTTGTATTTTGCAACCCAGGACAAGTCTAGATCGAAGTGCTTGACTTTGAAATGACCACGCATAATATGCAAAACTCGAGTCACACCTTTCCGAATACACAAGTCGACAATCTGCGCGCTGGTCAGGCCCCCTCCAATTACAGCCACGGTGGTGTCCTTATTAGCATTGATCTTGTGTTGTACGTGTGGAGCGAGTAGGCCATGCTTGAGCAGGTTCGAGCTGTGACAAGCGCCCCCTTCCTCTCCTGCTTTGATAGGCAAGTCTGTCTGATGCCCTCCGCCAATAGCTAGCACAACAGTATGGGCATACTTTACGCCTGTGGATGTTTCGATCGAAAAATACCCTTTACTCCGAACATTGTGGACGTCCTCACTAAATTTAATAGCTGTCACAGTGGTTTGCTGGATCAGATTGTCCAGACTATATCTCTTGACACAATCCCCACAGAAGTCATCAAATAGTGTCGCAGATGGAGTGTAATAGTCCTGTTTCTCGCGTTCATCAATCGGTTTGCCACTGTAAACACATGCTTAGTCCACGGAGCCTATAGTACTCTTTGATTTTAACCTCAATTCCGCTTACCTTGGTCTCTGCACATTGCTCATCTTGCGCTTAGATTTCATCCGATGTTTACTCAATTCTTTGCCAACAACGCCTTTCAATTGAACTAATTCCTTCTCTCTGCCATGGGCGTAGGCCCACGCCTTCAAGCCATCGCGGTCCGATGGATCAGGATGAAAAAACAAAGGACTGCGTAAGTGCTTGATCTCAAGTGCGCAGAATAAAGCTTTCCATCTTGCCATCCAAGAATCTGAGAATGAGTCAAGAACCAATATTGAGCTTTGAACTGTTTTAGCACCTTTGCTCTCCGAGCATCTGTGGGTGGGCTTCTTCTGGTCGTTTCGCGTTTCATTGACCGCTCTTCCTTTCGTCGGAACCACAGCCGTACGATGCTTGTGTCTCTGAATCCAATGGTATCGCTGATGCTCAGCATCTGTAAAGAGTGCCGACGGAGTTGATTCACGAAGACGCGTTGCCACGGCGAGACCGCACGGTCCTGCTCCGATGATAATAACATCGTGAATTTGGTTTTTGAAGTGAAAATCTGGCATTGTAGTGATTTTTGAAGCTAGTAGTGCTTCGCAATCAAACAGTCGTAAATTTGACAAGCAGTGATGGACGATTCAGCAAGATCGATCACAGCATAGAACAATGATTAAACTTAAGCATGGAGCTCGAAACTTTGCTAATTTACCTTGATGGATAGTTGTTATTTCTGAAAATTACCCTGCTCCTCTATTTTTGGTATATATTTTCTACAACAAAATTCAGGTTATTCAAAAATAGATTTAGTAGGACCTTCGTACTATAACGGAAATCAATATTGATATCTCTTGTGATGGATAATTCTGTCAATTAATAAGCGTTCAGATGTAACTTATCTCAAAAGGTTCATCTTTTTTAAAAAGACACACTGTATTAAGACAGGTAGTAATAGCTTAATTATTTCGAAGGCATTTGGCAGCTATTGGCCCACCACTACTTGTTATACATCATAGGGCTGCACTATTATACTGGTAAAATCTTATTATAGCTATTCACATTATTTTTGGACGTAACAATAACGGTTTCGTCACCTTTTAGCAAAGGACCTTGATGGTGGAATGGGGTAAGTGAAAAGGCACCTTGATAGATTTAGTCACGTGTTACCAGAGTATATTTTGATGGATAATATCGCATTGCATATCATGGCTAAGTTTTCACTAAGGTGGCAGTTTGATTCTGATAATTATTCAACTAACATGTAATCTACGTGGTGATTATTGCTTTCACCTGCAAAGAAAGTTGTAACTGCCACAAAGTAAACACAATGAGATCGACTGATATTCTTTTCTGTATAATACATTCCCATTTCGGTAAATAGTCCTCAGAGCTGATGGAATGAGCAGAGAGGGTCATGTATCTATTCTGTTCCGCAATTTGGATGAGATTACGAGCCTAAGATTCTTCTACCTTCTAGTACTGCTAGATGCGGTTTGGACGAAAAAAGTATTACTAACATCTCGACCACTATCTTTATCAAATCTGCTGATGAATAGCACTTGTTATAGAACTTAAACTTCGTATTGGTAAGTCTTCACTGGAACTCTCAGACGAAATTTCTTTACGTTCGCTTCCAACTCTGATGTTCAGCGTCGCTGCTCTGCCCAGGCGCTGCTCACCCCACATTACTTTCAAGTCACTCAGTCACGTTCCTGCGGTGCGAAAAGATGTCGACTTTATGCCACTATATCCTACAACATTGGCAGAGTAACATTTACCAGTCTTAGATGATAGATATCAAGGTACGGCAGAGTAGGCCAAATGTTCTACAGTGCCTCCAAATACACGCAATAAATACCTTTTGCAGACGAAGCTCCATATATTTGTGAATATCACGTGAAACCTATCCACCGAGAGCGCGGATCACAAGGCGCATCGCTCTTGGCGGGCAAACTCAGCCACAAAGATCAACCGCTAATGTAAACAAAGAAAGTCTAGCAATCTGGGGTAAATCCAATGGTCAGTCACAACCAGACCCGTTGATCATGCTTGTAGCACAATCACTGTTTTGGTGCCTTGGAAATCGCATATGGAGCGGGCTGTGTTAAGTCGAGTAAAAGAATACGAGTGAATTTACTCGTCATTATTGCCAGTGGCTTGTTAGGAAGCAGTTGTATATATCATATCGATAGTCTTTCACCATCACAAAATATCTCAATCCTAAATTTTTGGCATACTATCACAACCACCATGCCAGAATCAAAATGCACCAAGAACAGAATTCATGCCCCCTGGAGCAAGAAGGTTCTTGTTCCTCTATGGTTTGTTCAATTTGGCTTTGCCTTAGTTGAGTTTGGCTGGTCTACTTCAATGCTCGTGTAAGTCAGCACTCCCTAGTAGCATATACCACTTTTCGTCAGATACCTTCATACCAAGAGAGAGTCTGTAACTAAATATCCCATCTCCCAGCATCGCAGTACATTCCGGACCCGACTCGGGTATAAGCCACTTTGGAAAAATAACGGAGGCTATCAACGCACCTCTTCACCTTATCCTCTGCACCATGATTCTCTTCACATTCGTCTACTTTGCGCGCTTCCGGCTTACAACTCAGATTTTCCAACTGCAATCCTTTTTCGCGGTCGCCATAGGGGTGATAAGTACCGCTCTATCTTTTGGTGGTGGAGCGAATGGAGATTTTGACAATGGGGGAGATATCATGGGCGGGATTTGGTGCGCCATTCATCTGCTCGCTTCGATTGCCCTATTGGGTTATGTAATTTCGGTTAGGAAGGCGGTTCTCAATGGTCAGAAGATGGAGATGGAAAGTTCAACTTTGAATGGTTCATCCACTCTTCATTTAGATGGTATGAAGGATTCTGTCTAGAGTGGTTTAGAACCATATATTCGGATTAACGGTTACGCATACATATTTAGGAGGTAATTCGGCGATTTAACGCGGTAATAAGTAGTAGGGTTTTAAAGTTGGAATTTTATCTGAGCAAACAACGAAGAATGAATGCATGCTGGGCAATAATTTGGGATCATATATGGATCCCCACCTATGTTGATAATTAATAATCATAATACTTGGAAAGGGGTATCTAGAGGCATAAGAAACGAAACACAGACGTTGCTCAAGTAACAGCATTCATTCTTATCTATAAAAGCATGATATATAAGCCCAGTTGTTATTACTCCATCTCAGGCCATCGTGAATTGTTTCCTCGGCAGCTCTCGATCTTCCCCTCGGATACATCTACCCAATTGTGTTATCGGAGTATGTTATAAGCAAGGAGAGGATAAGATGAAGTCTTAAATAGTAGATGAGTCTTCAAAAGGCTACGAAATAGACGCTTCACGTTACCAAACCAAAATATCAAGTCTTCCTTTCATCTTGCCCATTCCCTTTCTCCATTTATTTCAATCCAAAATCATAATCCGACATGACTTGTAGCTCGTCAGAGCGTGACCTTTGTTCCAGGAACTTCCTACTGTTTTCCAACAAATCTGAGGGCATATTTCCTGGTCGTCCTTCGGGCGGTGGCACATACGGAGGCGGCAGCTCACTCTCGTCCGAGTTAAACCATTGCTGACGCGGTCTTTTCGAGCCGTCGACACCCCAGAGCTTTGTTTTATTCTCGGGATCATATGGCAATCGGTCTAGTAAAGCGTTACCTTTCATAGGTCTCAGACCACCGGCGTCCTATATCTAAAAGTCGCCAGGAATCAATACAAGAAGTGCTAGAATATGAAAGATTGAGCCAACCTCAAGATCCGCTGTCAGAGATAGTTAGAAACCATCCCTGGTAATTAGTAGCGTTCCGTTAAATTTTGTATCATCTTCGAAGCCTCGAAAAATTATCGCTGAGCTCGTTCCGATGCTGTATTCGGGTTTCACTCAGATATCCTGGCCCGAAGGAGATGGTTGTTTAGTCTTTGTGGACATCTTGGATGTGTGCTAAGCAATGAACTATTATATTTTGTTTATTTTAGGAGCAGTGAAAATTATTAAATACTGCTCAGCGGTCGCCTGGCCACTGTCTAGGTATATTGCATTGTTGATATAATCAGCTGACATCATTCTTATGAACCGTATTTGAACACACATTACATGTATCTAGCGTCAAGGCTGGCTATAACAGGCATATCGCTATTATCTACTCACTACTCGTTAAAAGCAATCATCTATCAGCTATTCATTATTCTCGCTATCTTTTTTGATTTCGGAGGTTGTTTATCTGTTACCGCCTGTCCTCTTGCGCATTCTTTTCAAGTAGTCGAGTGTCTTTGGACGATATTCTTAGAACTAACCCGGAGACAACATCGATAATTGCTGAAGTGCTCGAGAATCTTGACGATGCGTATTTTTATTTCAACTTTTATATTCTTGAGGGCTTAAAATGCAAGTTGTTAAAACTAGAGTATAGAGATACAAGGCTTGAACTCAGCGTATATCCTTGTCTTTCCATATATGTTTTAGTTGGGCCAGGTCACTCAGCTCCTTCAGATTAAAGCAACTACAGATACTTACTATTGTCATTTTTCGGATTTGTTACAGCATTCCCCATGTTCTATATTGATGAGTACATTTTCTATGTTCGAATTCGTGAGTTTGGAAAATCCAAGCGCCTATCCGACAGATTACACTGGCTCGACATTCTTTCCGGGTTTCACTTACAGCCCGCAAAAACATATGCATGTCGGCTTGCAACAGGATCCTCCAGATTTGATTGAGACGGCCAAGGTTGAAATAGTGCAAGCAAAGGTGGTGTTTAGTCTCTTAACAGTCATCTCTGGTTTGCTTATCAGCACATACGTGTAACCAAAGTTTCCTTGCATTTGAACAGACCGTTCCTTTGATTTGTTACCTGTTAATACCAAAATTAGATCATCATTCGACTTCTATTACCCTAGAAATAGATCCTTCTCCAGTTGTTTTAATATGAGGGCAGACTACAAGCGACGCGGCGTTGGCTCATTGACACGCGTGGAAACGAATAGTCAGACTTGCCATCCCGCTGCAATGCCCTAGAATACGTAGGAAGATGCAAGCAATCTGCAACAAAAATATTTCAACACTGTGAGTGTACCAGTAGCTCTTGACTTGCTGATGGTGGTGGTTGTGCTGTAGGCCCGGAAAGCGACCTTTACCGCCAGTGGCTTACCCCAGCCGTTTCGTTTGCTGCTCAGCTTCACCTAAATCTGCCTAACCAACAATCCTGTTGGCATCCACACCATGAGATAACAGAAGGAATGGTAGATGAGGATTCTGCCCTCTGATTATCTTACTTGGCATAGTTTATGCACTGCCCTTCGAATCTTATTTCCTATTTCTTTTCCCAGTGCTCGCCTCTAAGTTAGAATCGTTGCAAAGAAGTCTGCTTGTATTCCAGTTTAATTTTCTTGTATTATTCACATACTTAGAACCAAAACCCGGTATTAACTTAAGGCCAGGCTATGGCTGAAGTAGATCGAAATAAGTATGGCTTATCGGTTGATGAGTTGACCACCCAGCTCTCTCGGACGCGGATTGCACCTGCCCTATCTTCCGCCGAGCATCTACCTTATACCGTCGCAATAGCCTGGCACAACAATGCCGTCGACCAGGTCATTTACAAAGTACTTCATCGAGATCTGAAAGCAGGCGGAAGTGAAAAGCTTTTGCCAGATCACCCATCCTTCGACCTCGCTCGTAGGTATGCCGAAAAGTGGAATATTTCCGGAGAAGCTGTCAACAGTCATATCCAGCTCGCTTGCGGATATCTAAAGTTTCCAATCATAATGTTGCTTAATCCAGCCCCGACGCACGAATACCTACCTTTCGATCAGATGGTCGACAAGTGCAGAACCCTAAGGTGGATTGAAGATGTCTTGTATTCGATCGGCCTCGGACTTGGCGACGTGATAATTCTTGATGCATGCACACTATTGGGTAGTGATCGTATCCGACAGCTTGAGAGCGAAGGCAGGGAGACGAAGGAGCGAGCGCTCTCTGAAGCATACGATGTGACTGAGAAAATGCTACAGGCGATCAAACCAAACATCATTTTGTCGTGTCAATGCTCCACAAGTTTCTCAGCCTGGAGTGCTGGAGGACACAGAATTGCAGTCGAGCTTTGTTCGTCAATCAAGCGCGCAAAAGCTGGAGAAGTTCGGCATGTCCAGATAAACGATCGGATGATTGATATCATACAAGCGTATCACCCAAGTGGCTTCCTCAATCGAGCAGGCCATCATGACCATTTGGGCAGAAGTCTAAAGAATCTTTTTCAAAGATTGTATATCCCATGTGCTAATTGGAAGAGTCGAAACATCATGGCTTCATTAGTGTCGGTTAATGGGGCTGTCTCGACCTAACGAGTATATCACTACGCGATAGAAAATATAATAAGGGGACGTTGAATATGGTAGCAGACAGGTCAGTGGAGTTAGTTTTGTGGTCTGATATTAGCTGATGCTTCGGTAGAAACCTAGCGAAAAGTGCTACTGTACTTGTACAATTCTTCATAGCTTGAGGTTGAAGCTGCATCTGATAAGAGGAGCGCTATTTGGTGGGGGTTTTCCTTGCGTCCGCCGGAGTTGTTGACCTTGTAGCGGCCAAAGTTGTATATATCTCTCCTTGGCCGTGTGGTAATACATAATCAGCAACCTTCAGTTGATTGATATTTAACACTCCTGGTGTTTCCCACATCTAATGCTGGGCATAGTCCCCTCTTCAAAATAAGGACTCGAGGCTAGTTGGCAACTTTGTGATTATGATAAGCCAAAATTCGGGACAAATGTTTGGGAAGACTATTGTCTAATAAGCACCTCTGTAAACCGCCATTGGCAATCAACTGAGGAGCGAATAACACTGGCGCAAATTCGTCTATTGCTGATACAGCACAAATAATCTCCAAAGCAATAACCTTTCTCTGTTGGATCTGTCGATCTATCTGGACGACACATCCATAAGCTGCCTCTCTGTTGCTGCGATTGGCTTGATACAGCATCTCATCCTTAGCAAAAAGACAGTTTTGTCACGGTTTGTTTTCCTTCGGCTGAATTACAGCTTAAAATTAAATTCATCGTCCGAGTTACTGACGCTATTCCTTATATGCCATAACATACAAGCTATTTTATCATCCGCCGACCTAATGTTCTGTGCCGCTTCAGTAGCGCAAGCCGGATCGAGGCTCGCCAGGTTCATCCTTGTATTATGGGGGTTACATGGTCTTCAAGGTCTCGTATTTTATTGAAATTTCGGTGATATAGTGGCCGAGTTGTCTCGCTTAGCTTTAAGGTCCCGTTAAAAATCTCTCCCCTGGAATACCCCTGAAAACATCAACCCTGGTCCAATCTAAGTATTCGCCCTAACCGACAGTTCCTATTACCTCTACATTATCTCCTTCTGCTTCGGAAGTGCTTAACTTGATATCATTAACTCAGTTCTAAATCAATTATTTAAAACCTGTGAGCTAAGCTTATCAGCTTTATTTCCTAGATCAAAAGATTATTTCGGCGCGCTCGAGCGAGTGTCAAGCAAAAATGGCACCACCAACACTTGCACCGCAAACACACGTCACAGCTCTACCACGCGGTTTCATCATTGTCCGAATTCTACAATTTCTCTTCACGCTCGTTGCGGTTGCACTGTCCATATTTCTTCTAAAAGTAAGAGGGACATTCGATCAAATTATCGTCACAGTTACCGTATGACCCCAATAGCCGGAATATTACTGAAATTTACACAATCTGGAATTTACTAACAACCTCTCCAGGCGTGTGCGGCACTGGTAATTTTTACTTGGATCATCATTGCTAGTTATTTGGTTCCCCGGATTTACAACTATTGGGCCATCCTGGCGATGGAAATTCTATTTTTCCTCGCTTGGTTGGACGCCTTTGTATTTTCCCTACCTGGCGCATTCGCCTCAGACCCTGGATGCGGCTATGGGTTGATAGATTCTACGCAAACCTACGAATACTCATGCGATAGAGACTTCAATTCAACCCGTTATCTCGCCGTGACGAACTCATCCTTCGTTCTCATCGGTCTCGCGGGTAGTCTGGTGATCCTTTCGTTCGTATCTTTGATTGTTACAGGCGTCTTTATTACTCGCCATAGAAATTCAGGGGGCCATAATAAAATCGGTGTTCATGCACCAGGGGTCTAGCGATTTTATTATATGGTTTCTTACAGCTTTGAATATCCAAGTCTAATTGTCTTGGCTACAATCCTTTTGCTTAAGGACTTGACACAACATTTATGCTGCGCTCCTAATGATGCGCTCATGTCATTGACTAATTAGTTTTCATACATCTCGATCATCCGGGAAATCATGAGCCAACTTTGTAGACACGGAGGGTGTGCTTATAAAGTAGAGAGAATATTTGCCTGAGCTAAATTTGCTGGATCTGTCGCGTTTGGGCTTTAGATTGAGATATAATGTGGCCTCAGGCACCCACATCCCTAGTAGTTAGCTATACCTAGAATCTATCCCTACGGAGAGCTTCCTTCCTTAGACTTATCAGAATACAAGAGCCTTATCACACGTTTACGCAGAGAAACCTCTCCTTTTGTACCTATAGTGAGTAGAGGATCTTGACAATTACCCACCGTAAGCTATTTTTAAACCAGAACCACTCCTGTACTACAGCCCAAAATTAAATGTCTCATGGGGCTTTCCCGGAAATAAATTGTTAGTCAGTACAACCACACTATATCATACTAGATATAGAGGGAGCCTTGCGATGCCGCCCTAGCTACAAGATTTTTGGAAACGCCCAGCACCATTCCCAGGGGTCAGAGGCGGAGGCATACACTCACCACAATCAAGATGACTTTTCTGAGCCTCATCGAATATATGCGTGCGTATTAGGGTCTTGAACTTACACAGACTGCTATGGATATCAAAATTGAAAGCAAAGAATACTGCTTCAATAGAGATATGTCTGTGAAAAGTCCGGTGTATTATTTTTGATATCTAAATAAGGTAATCGTACGAGACACAACGGATAAAGACAGAATTATCGAATTTCAAAAACTTAAAATACATTCAGCAAAATCGCGAGAGTTGTCTTCGAACCTCGAACGTTGCACAAGGCAGAATATGCTGGTGCCTAGAGAACCCGGATGAACTATGCAGCAATTTTATCCTATAGCGTTGTGGCACATCATCTGCAGTCGCTGATCTCGCCATTTAGTCACAACTGATCCATTATCTAATAAATCTGCTCGTGTGGATTTATGAGTGTTAATATAAAAGCGCTTCCCTGATACTGTTCATCGATTTTAGAACAGGCTATAGCGTTGCTGGAGATTCGTTTTTGTGTACTTGAAATGCCTCATTAATTCAACATGGAAGGTCTTTCAACTGCCGCTAGTAGTAAGGTTAACAATCTTTTCCATATACCCTCGCTAATGCCCACAGCCATTGCCATCGTGTCCATTGCTGCTGATTTACTGACTGGGCTTACTAAACTACATGCGCTTTATCAATCGATTCAGGATGCACCACAAGAAATTAATTCCACAATTCGCGATATTCAGCAACTTTGCACCGTGATAGAGTGTATTGAACAACAGCAACAAAGATTTGCAGAGCCTAGCCTAGCAGCGCCACTCCTGAGTTGCTCGGACAAAATTGCATATCTTCAAAATGCGGCCGAAAGTATTTCGTCGGGGCTCAATTCGGCCAAAAGGTGGGAAAGGTTATGGAACGCATTTACTTCCTCACAGAAGAAAGATCACTTCAGTAGACTTCGGCAATCGTTAGAAGAAACCAAAAGCACGCTGATCTTAGTGCTTCACTTATGCCAAAGGTAGGAAATCTTGCTACCAAGCTTTTAAGTTACTAACATGTAAGTTTCAAAGAGACTTATTATCTTTACTCCACACCCATGAAATCAATACTTTGCAAAATATTACATCACAGGTTCAAGATGTAAAAGATCACCAAACATTGCTACTGACTCGAGTTGAAAGTATGTCGCAGAAACTGACCAGTCTAAATTTACACTGCTACTCTGAACACACAAAAACACCCTTGAATACCGCACACTTGGAGCGCGATTGTCACAATAATTGTAGGAACAGCAATATTCCCGAAGTGAACTATATTCCTGCAGGATATTTGGACAATAACCAAACCAAGTCTCAGCTCATTTCAAGTATATCTGAGCTTCACCAAAGGCCAAAGAATATCCAGCTAAACACTCTCTCATATTTAAGAACCTTTTTCGGCTCGGTCGTTTGCCGCCTGGAGAAGAGAAATACATTAGATGCAAGCTGCCAGACCCCGCAGCCCCAGACAACGTTTTCAATAATCCTGCATCCCACACTGTGGAATATCAGATGGGCACTCAAGTTTGAACTCGAATTGATTCTCTCAATGTCATTAATCGGATGGAAATATGTCGTATTGCCAGTGAGAACAGTCTGTGATAACAGCCCGTTATTTCAGTTTTGTAAGGCTGGCAACCTCAATGCGGTACGCGGGTTATTTTCAAAAGGCAATGCATCTATTCTAGACACGAATTCACATGGGTGCCAACCCTTACATGTTAGTACTCTTTTTTCTTTTTATATATATTCTTTCTTACATTTAGCGTCATCAAAGTAATTTTAAATTGGCGGCTAATTCATCTTTGTACTGCGTTATGTTTTAATGAAGCGTGTATTCATTCTAACTCTGTTTCCTATTTGTGTCATGACCGCAAGTTATTGACAAGGTGATACTTTAGTACGCTGTGATGAATAGAGATATACAGATGAGCAAGTTCTTGATTGAGCAAGGTGCCAATAAGTGCTCGACTACCTACAGTGGCGAGTAAGTCCCACCCAGTTCTCTACTTACAAATAGCGTCTAATACTCTCTACTAAAGACTACCTTTGGGGTTCATATCTCTGGCTTCTTCTGAGTGGATGGCATTCGTTCGTTTGTTTGATGATGTCATTGACTTCTCTACACCTATGTTCTGTGGATGGCAGCTGTTATGGTCGTTTGAAGTTTTAGATTATGGATCTACTCTATCATCTTGCCTGGAATGGTTGTTTCGCCAGTACCTGGATTCAACTTTCGATCAATATGATAATTATGCATTGTACCATGCATACTTTGGATCAGTGATGCGTAACGATTTCAAAGCAGCTTCAATGATTGTCAAGTTGTGCCCTGAGATCAGCAAACACCATGGAAGATCAGTACCGATACTATCCCTTCTTCCATACCATTTGGTCGGTAGTTCAAACACATTTGAGGTCATCATTAACTCTGGGGTGGACTTTCATCAGATATGGTTCAACGAGACAGCAACATCTAGAGCAATGAGATACTGGAAATTCTTTCGATTTTGGAGGTATCAACTTGCAACTCATTTTAATGACGCACATGAAACTTGCATGGGTGAGACTGATGCTCCCTGGAAACCCTTGAGATGTCAAGGTTGGACATATAATACTCTTCAACGGCTTTTTGCCCTACCACTTCGAGTTGCGAACTCCGGCCTACCTGATCCACTATCTTGCAATCACTGCGAGATAAACATTCGTCGCTGGGACCGCAGTGATATTCTCGTTGACCCTTGGTGGGAGCACCTGAATCGTCGCATTAAGATGGATCAATGTGTGTGCCTATGTCTCAAAAAATTCCCAGAATGTATTGAGCTACCTGCCCGCGCCACAACAGCAGACTTTTGCAAGCTACACGATCGACTTCCAGCCGATGTATCATTAGATGCAATAGCTAGCCAGAATTCTGCAAACCTAAGCGTAGATTGCAACATCTGCAGTATTGTAGGTGTCGTCCATGGACTAGATCCTGAATCCGATACTACATCAATCTCTCCGAAAGCTTCTCTGAGGGGCGAATCTTATATAATAATATCTGAAACGGGACTAAGTGAAGGATTTCACGGAGATAGACCACAAAAAAATAACTCGCAGCATGGCAGAGAGTTTAATAAGCTTAATCTTGGTTCCCGAAAGAACCTTACAACTTTGGATTGGGAATGCTTCACTGGCAGCAAGTTTCCCCGGCGTAACGACATAATGAACCAATTCGTACTCCATGATGGCTGGAAAAAATGTTATGTGCCTGGTCAGCTTTATTGTTTCGAGTGTATGAGCATGTTTGAGGGCTGGACAGATGATGAAAACTATGATACTGAGCATGTAAGAAAGCCAGCAAAGGAAAAGATGCCGGGGTCCTTTCCACTATAGGTTTGTACATTTCGTGCCTTCTCATCGAGAGAGTCCCATAGATTTCTTTTATATATTATGTGATCTCGGTAGGGTATTGAATGCGATGTGTTTCTTCATGAAGAAATTATCTCAACAATTATAAGTCTGAAGAGCTTGGTTAGTCCTCGTTATATTTGAACACTTCCTCTGACAAAACGCCTTCAACATAAGCTAGTACAATTTATATCTACCCCTAAAATAGCCCATAATCCGTTCAAAAATGAGTTCGGTCGTCCAATGTGAACATCATTAACAAGACTTACGGCAGATGGTATGTCATTTGCGCTGATTATGGAAAGTTTGTAAGAAAATGAATTGAGGTGGTTTCTACTTTGATCCGGAACTCGTGCGAATCCCAATAATAGACGAGATATGATATAACATAGTTTAGATTGAAGTATTTCTTGATTCTATCTAATATTTTGCAGGGCCTGTTGGCTACTTAAGCGACGGCTAACACGGGTGGGCGGGTACCTTACCTATATGTGTCAAAACCCCACATAGGGGCACCATGACTGAGCATTAAGCATACACGAGAAACACGAGGCTTTCATAGCACTCAATTGGCTAGCAAAGCAGATTCGTTCTTAGTGAAAGTTTTCAAGGCGTTTTTAGCCATAAGTCCGGCTTGTTCATCTTGCTAACGCAAATTGGAAAATGTTGAGTCCTTCAAGGCAATTACTGATGTCGTATTGCCGACGTGATGGCATAGTGCTAGTGCTTTGGGTCTGACAAGCTTTTTGAAGTAAATCTTAATTTAGATCTTTAGTTTTTAATGATTTATATAAAGGGTTCGACTTCTGTGTTGTTAATAATTCTAAAATTCATCATCATTTCCATCCTCATACTTCCCGCCCTACGATTCCATAGTTACCCGATCAATTGTCTAACAAGATTCAAGATGTCTCCTACCAAATCAACCATGCTCTCTATTCTAGTTGCTACTTGCTCAATCTCCCGAGCTATTGCCTTGCCAACCGCTTCACCACAAGCACCATCCTGCGTTCCATCCTCGACATTCTCTCTCCAAGCTGTGTCTCCAGATCCCACTATAAACGACGTCTATATTTCTATCGGTGCCAGCAACGCAGCTTTTCTCAACCATACCAATCCCGAGACAACCACCTTCTTTAAGAATGATGCCACCCATCTATCTGCATATGTGCTTGAAGAACAGGGTCCAACAGGGGAAGATGGCACGGCAGTGGAATTGAGGAGAGTATTTGCGTACAACAGTGGTCCAGTCTTTTCACTGGTCACGGATCAGGCTGTGTTTTACGGAGACTATGTGGCGAGTGATGTTGTGTTCCCTAAACCACAGGGCAAATTGGGGTTTGAGCCTGAGGGAAATGATAGTATGCTAATTTGCAGTCTCACATTTGTTCAATCAAGTTTGAGCGTATATTCTTGCTTGAAGACTCACTGACTTTGAACAGGCACTGCTCTTGGAGGATGGTGGGCTTGTCCATACACGACTATCACCGGAAGCTATTACGCCGTGATGAATGGCGCACCTGGTTTTGATGGTAGCTACAACTTTGGCCTTGGGAAGGTGACATGTACAGAGTTTGAAGTGCAGATTAAGCCGATTGATAATGTGCTCTGCTAAATAATTCGATTCAAAACATGAATTATGATAGAAGACTATCATTATTAGCATGGCGCGAGAGAAGATGCTATAGGGGTTAATTTTAATTTGTTATAACTAGCAACTGTACAATAATTGCAGTACTTGTCTTCAATGGAGCTGTCAAGAAGTTTACCTAGGTTCTACCTATGAACAGCTGAACACCTAGCATATTTCGTGCATTGCAAGTACAGTCCCCCTTGTTGCTTTGACAAATTGAAGTGTTTGATACAATGCAGTGTCTTTGGCCAGATTGATATTGTATCTAATCACTACCACATAATGCCACAGAAGCCTTTACAAATCCCCTAGGAGAAGCTTGATTTCATGCTCAGGCTTGACTTTACAAATTGAATTAAATTCAACATACGTCACATATTGACTACTGAAAGCGCAAATTATGATGAATGAATTTTGATATTCTATTCTCGTGTATGATCGTGCTGTCTTGTTCAAAAAAGACAGATAACAGTCCACTGATACGGACTGTTCTGGCGTTGTTCGATTTACTCCACCCGTTTTTGTAATGCTGGACCTTGTTATCCGATTCAGCAAGCTTTCGTCATATGTAATTTGCTTCAACGGAGTAACCTGTCACAATTGATCAATACTTTATGTCTTGATAAACCAGGCGAGTCTTTCTTCATGTTACCTGCTTATCTTGCGCATATCTCGCGCATTAGAGCTGTTTGTTCAATCGACTTTGGGCTGTCCTCTTATTCCTCGAGTTATTTTTCTTGTATTGATAGTCTTTTCCGCATAATGAACCTAAAATTAAAAATGAGCCAGTAGATTCTCAAGTTAGTTCTCAACACACTCGTAAAGGCTTTTATGTCATATGGAGTTCAGTTACTGGCTATTTTTGAGAGCAACAAAATCCATCATTTTAAAATCAATGTGTATATATAGCTAATATGAATAATGATTTGGATACCATAAGGAAATTTCTTACAAGTCATATTATCACAGGCACCACTCTTCTCAATGGTGACTCCACAACTTGGACATGTGTGTGTAGTCGAGTGGATCATCTTGCGAGTATCTTCATCCATTTCAACCCCCTTATTTCTTTGAGCATACCTGCAAGGCATAGATGGATGGTCTAGTGTTTTGCAAGCAGTACAGGTATCGTAACCACACTTGTAGCAAGTCATGACTCGATGTGCGGAGGCATGAACCTGGCCCGAGCCACATTGCCCGTTTCCGCACCAGTAAAAGTTGATAAGCCCAGAGATATGATGTTGCCATGTATTCTCGATAACTATCAATTGGTAAGTTTGAATTCTTAGTGAGGTCTGTGTAAATACATACTTGTCGTAGATCTTTGATGAGGAGAAGTAACGGACTGTATCTAGAGGGAGTCGTGTCCGACAATTGTAACAATGGAGATTGTGCCATGGTTGCTCCAACATATGCTCTCTGAGCCAAATCTTTGTACACTCTATGCAAGATTGAGGACATTGACCTCGGCATCCAGGCGCCAGAGATACTGAGCGAAATGAGCTCAAAGGTTGGCTCTCACAGCAGATGTTACACACATAATATACAGGAGAGATATTGTTAATAGTGTTTCCAGTCATATTCTGGATCACGTCTGTGCGAGTACGAGAGATGTGGGTGGCTTCCTCTAAATGAGTTGTTGCGTTTGGAGGTTGCAAAAATTGCCTGTCACGATTATGCCACTAGGTATAACAGTATCACCCCGAACTTGTGTGGATCGGGCGATTTGGAAGAAGCGCTTTGTATTATGTTGTTACTGTGCAGCGACCTTGGAGTTTATTTGTGAGAAAGATGTAGATGTTAAGTTAAGAGGAATTTTGAAACTCATGGCAATGAAATAGTGGTTGTTTGGGCAAGAGGTATAGGCACGTTAATGTGAAGATCACGTGCAGGTAACAATAGTTCTGGGTTATCTATGGACTTCCACTATTTTTATCACGAGTTCATTGACGCTTGCCAAATCTAGTTATGTAGTATAAATATGAAAGAGTGAACCGCTTTAAGCTAGGATAGTTTAGCACTGAGCTACCTCGTACAGTAAACTGCGCTTAATATTTACATACCAGTAACTCAAAAAGTAAAAGGTTTGGTGTAAAAGAGTTCAAATCCAAAGAGCATTTAAAGAAACATATTGTCCCTGAGGAGAACAAAAAATTGCTGATATGCTAACAGTGAAAATATACAAATGAGGCGTAGGATCAGCAGTTGCAATGGTAACATAAACAAGATGCTGCCCATTATTTTCAAACTTATAGTAGCTTTATGGTAAATAAGTGCAGATTGGACGTTGATTGATCGTAGATATTTAGCTTTTCCCCTGTACCTAGGCATGAAAGGGGGTTACTCGGTTAATTTAGCTCGTCTCCTATTCATCGCCAAGCTTGTTTTCAGGACAATCTAAAACTCCAGGTGCGTACGTCATCGGTCATCCAGGCTCAAAACACACCAGGCAGCTACGTTTGCACTAGCGCCAACCCCTCATCCTGCGTACTCTTTATAAGCCATCGTCTCTTTCCCATCATCACAAACCGTCAATACACAATCCCATCCTAATCAAATACATTTTCCCTCAAAAAAAGCCTAACCAATTTAACAAGCACTGTAATCATGCAAACCGCCTTCGCTCTCTTCTTGCAGTTTGCCCTGCTCTCCTTCGCTTTCGCCGAGGAGACCGTCTCTGCCACTGCTCATGGCAATGCATGGAAATACGGTAGCGGTGGTGGTATAATCGGATTCATTGTTTTGATTTTGGATATTGTCGTTGCTCGTAAGCCATAGCTTCATTTTACATCTACACTTGCTAACATACCCTACAGTCGAAGTCCTGAAATCTAGCCGCCCAGTCTCACACAAGATCCTCTGGCTTCTTGTAGTCTTCCTTTTCCCAATCCTCGGCATAATCCTCTACTACCTCTTCTCCAACCGCGCCAGCCACACTGGAAGCGGCGGATACGAAAGCATTGCATAGATGCAGACCATCATGAGTGGTGGAAATGACGTCAGTCTTACGGTAGAATGGACCAATGGATACTGCACATCAACTTCAGGAAGGACTTTTCTTTTTGTAGATGGAGTATGGAGCACATTGTTATGACACACGAGATGAGCTATGATTTCTTGAAAGCATGGTCTGGCTGAGGCCGGGGGGTGACTGGTGGAGTTATTTTACTTGAACAATGCAGAATGACTTTGAAATGCGACATTGTGCTGCTTATACCTATATTTCAGACTTTTTGACACTTTCAACTTTGTGACCATGAATGAAAAAGACTATATAAGCCACAATAGAGCTCTGGCATAGCCTTGCAATTGCTCGATGAACAAGAACCGAGCAAGAACCGAGACTAGGGTCTGCGCTCTGTTTGGATTTCAACGTAGGGTGTGAATTGAGGCCTACTCTTTTGTTCTTACAGACTCTTATTTGACGCCTCAATCTATTTGGGGGAAAATGCTATAAGAGCACAGGCAAAGAGATTAGCGGCAATGTGATCCATCTGCTAAAGTGCGAAGAAACTTCGATACTCTGAGCTCCCAACTTTATTTTACCACCCTCAGCGGACCAATACATCTACCTACAAGATCTTTCATAGGTCCCAATCAAGGTATTCTGCCACGTAAAGATATATCACCCCCACTTTTATGCTCAACTTCATGTCACACTATAACGGTCACTTTGACAAACCGGAGACTCTGTATTTTGATAAGCTAGAGCATTTCTTCGTTTTGACAATTGATAAGAAGTATCATATACTACTGAACATAAATTGTATTCCCGTAAAGGTTCTTACGGGAACTAGAGGCTGACAAAGAAACTCAAGATCGGCTAGTACGAGATGTCGAATATGTGGTTTGTAGGTGCATATATTGCGTGCTTCCGGCCAAGCGAATCTGTACTTTGGACGTCACACGCCTTGAGAAAAGTGGGAGCGGCAGCTGCATGAGGATTTCCCATTCTTTATCTTTTAGACGTAGACTTTTAATAATAGCAGACTGAGGAATTTGGGAATCATGTCTTCTGAAGTAGGATCGCGACCGATGGGTCAGTCACCTAGAAGTATTGAGAATGGAGGTGTACAGGATGAAAACTCAACATGGGACGAATCATCTGCCCTTCTCCCTGGCCGAGAAATCTCTGATACTGTGAATCCATGGTCCAAACGCTCTCTTGCTCCTGGTTTTTTCTGGATCGAGACAGGTACTGTATCCTGTTCCCCTGTATCCAATCGCAAGACTCCAAACGAACTTAATGAATTAGTCACTAATGAAACCACCGTAGCAATCTTCTGCAACGTCTTCCTTTCTGGCTTTGATGGCACTATAACCGCTTCAACCTACGCCGTAATCGGCTCATCCTTCAATGCCGCGAATACAATCTCATGGCTCACAACCGCTTACCTCATCACCACCACCGCCTTCCAGCCTCTCTACGGACGCTTTTCCGATATTCTCGGTCGCCGTGCCATGTTCTTTACCGCCACCATCACATTCTCTCTCGGCTGCCTAGGTTGCGGATTAGCTCCTAACATAGTGTTTTTGAATCTGATGAGGGGTTTGACAGGCCTTGGGGGTGGAGGCTTGATCACAATGGCGACCATTATCAATAGTGATATTATTCCGCTTGAGAGGAGAGGAATGTACCAGGCGGTACAAAATGGATTGAATGGGTTCGGGGCTATTTGCGGTGCTAGTCTAGGGGGAGTTATTGCGGATAGCATTGGGTGGAGATGGTGTTTTCTCTGCCAGGTACCGATTTCTGTTGCTGGACTTATCATTGGATACCTGGTAATAGAAAATCCCCCAGCTGATGAGACCGATACGCAGTCAGAGGAGCTTCGGCAAGAAGCCAAATCGGTGTGGAGACAGATTGATCTTTCTGGGGCGGTGTTACTAGTCGCAGGACTTTCGGTTCAGTTGACAGCATTGAGTTTGGGAGGAAATCAGTATGCCTGGAGTGATCCTAGAGTTGTGACTTGCTTTGTAGTCAGTGTTGTGCTTTTGGCGGTGTTTATTTGGGTAGAATTGAAGACCAAAGCCTTACCTGTGATGCCTATGCAAAGTAAGTGTAATTCCCTTCAGACCTTTGCCATTGAGTAAAGTCTAACAGCGAAACTAGTGCTTAAAGGAAGAACTGTGGTGTCGAACATGATTAGCAACGTTCTTGTAGGGATGTCCAGCTACGCTGTAAGATTCCAACCCACAAAGCTAATAGGCACTTCTCATCGTTTTTAGTTTTTATTTATGATCCCTCTGTTCTTTCAGGTCGTGCTGCTAGATTCAGCGTCCAAAGCAGGCCTTCGCCTCGTCATCCCGTCTCTTTCGACACCTGTGGGAGGTCTCATAGCTGGGTTTGTAAGTTCAACCTTTTTCAAAGACAAATCGCTCTACTTGAGGAGACCTTAATATCTTATTGCTTTGCACATGTTTATGCCAAAAGCAATCATGTTTAAAGCAACTAGATCCTAAGATTTGTCCTATCCTGCACAAATACTTTGTGAAGCGAATTGACGCCGTGGTTCGTTTGCAGGTCATGTCCCGATGGGGCCAACTGAGCAATCTTGTGAGAGCAGGTTGCTTTATGATGATGCTTGGAAATGGACTTGTAGCGTCCTTGCAATATCAAGATGCCACATGGAAATACATCGCCTTCCTTTTTCCGGCTAATCTTGGCCAGGGTATAGTATATCCGAGTATTCTGTTCACGAATATCGCTGCGTTTGAACAATCCAGTAAGAACTCAAAACCCTGCTGGGAGCATCACGTTGACAAGGTGTAGAACAAGCCGTGTCGACATCAACTGTCTACCTCTTTCGTAGCATGGGCACTGTGTGGGGCGTCGCAGCGGCATCGACAATCATCCAGAATATTCTGACTGCAAGACTTCCATCGGCACTGTCCAGAATACCAGACAAAGAGAAAGTGATTCCTTCCCTACTTCCTCTACTTCCCTAACCCCAAATGTCTGACCCAACGTCGATTCTCCATCTAAAAATCACATATTTTCTCAAAGAAACAGCAGCTGACACAAATAATCAAGATCATAGAAGAAATCCGCCACTCGGTTTCTATACTTCGACAATTGGATCCTGAGGTACAGGATATTGTACGAAGAGTGTATTTCGAAGCACTGCGGTACACATTTCTAGCCAGCACTGGCTGGGCAGCTCTCGCTCTCATCTCGGCATTCTTCGCGAGAGGAAAAAAGCTTCACCGCAAATGATGATTTGTTGACGAGAGGTAGGACCTACGCCATACCGCCGTGCTTGCAGTGGTACCTCCATTAGAGCTGGAAGAAACATAGATAATGCAAATGAAGCAATCGTGCTGAGAGTAGCAATAGAAGAGGCATAGTATTCAAGATATGGAATGAGTAGAATAGGTGCAAAAGCGTAAATTGAAATTAAATCACGATCTTATAAGCGCAGGAATATTTGTAAACACACTCACGGCCAGTGCCTCCTTGATCACGGTCGTGACGTGTGCGGAATGTAAAGCAATCATCTAAAAGGATCTCAATTCCATAAGATAACACTTGACCTTCTTGCTAGCAAATGGAAAAGCATATCCTAGCGCTAATATCATTAGCATTTCAATATTGACTCTTTACCGGGTGTCAGATACATCTGTCAATAAATGAAATGTGGGACCGAACACGGGAAGATCCCGCAATCCAAAAAGGCAAAACAGTGGTTGCTATGGCAACACTACAGCACCGTCCCACCCGGAGACCTCGGTTGAATCTCCGGTAGTTCTGGGCCAGGTGGAGAGACTCTAATTCCGTACGGTTTCGAAGGTCATGATTTGAAGACAAAAGTGTTATGAACGGCGATCAAGACTAGTTTGATGTGATGATAGCATTAAATAAGAGCCCAATTGGAGCATGGGTGGTGTAACTTGCTTATTCTGCGAGAAAAGTACCCCCCCCCCGCCAACGCAGCACCAATGGAGACAATCCACGACTTTCAAAATGCACCTGGGACATGGATATCTGTCGCTGTTACGGATGCATTACTTCCCAACTGCCTATCTTTTCATAATGAGGGGGGTTGGGAGAGAAACATGAGGCTACCATACCGCCAGCCTTGTGTTTTCTTCTTTCAGATAATGAAATACATAGCATACATTACGATGATAGTATATAGTACATTATTAGATATGAAAGCTCTGGTTGCCCCTGACGCCAAGGGGGCTTTCTCCCCCAGCTGAAATCGCCCAAGCGAAACCAGATCCAACCAATCAATCTCGCCCTCGCAGCACCTTACCCTTTCCAGTTGGCGCCCCGCACGTGCAACAGCTCCACCTAGCTAGTGCGTAAACAAACGAACAACAAATATCTATCCCGGCCACCGCTGATTCTTCCTCTCTTCTTCTATTCCTCCACACATCACAAAAGCCATTCATCTGCATTCCAATCACTCCTGTACACCTCACTCCTCCCGCTTCTTTCTATCCCCTCAATTGAAAGACAGAGTCAAGAAGCGTAAACCAACGCTCTCTTCCCTCAACTTCTTTCAAAAAGAAGCAAGAGACCCCTTCTTGTCTTCCTTTCGCACACGTCGAAAGGGAATTCGAGAAGAAGTTCTCTCGCACTGATATAAGTCGTCAACCTGGACTTTGACGCCCGCGTACCGATTCCCGTCAGCTTTTTCCCGTCGTCGTACCGGAACGACGCCGCCGAAACAACCACTACCCACGTTCAGACAGAGGTAAAGCTCCCCCAAGAACCGCAGCGCGTCGGACGGGAAGGATACTCATCTTTCTCCGCCAACCTCCCTCCTCTCCGCGAAGAATTTCGCCAGGAAGAGGTCCACATCACTCGTGAGGATCACCACCGTCCGAGCCGCAGGGAAGATATCTACATTCGGGAAGAACACAGGTTAGTTCAGTGTTTTTGGCAGACTTTCTTCGGTCGTCTGTTTCCGGGCTCAGTCAATGGGCCATGGAAGCAGCCAGACAAGTAGCAGGCTCCGGCGCTCGGACGTTTCTTACTCAATGAAATACGAGATGCAACTATTAGCTGCGTCTCCGTCATTGGGTGGATACGTGGCCCCGAAGATCTCATTGCCATAGTAACCTTGGCTTTTAACTGACTTCTGCAGACCTGAACACAAGCACGCCCACATCGACATCAATCTTCCAAACAAGCACCAACACTTCGACGTCTCAGTTGATACCAGTGCTCCTCGTCGCCGCCAATACGAAGACGAAGTTGACGTAATCGAGCGTCAGTACAGATCCCGAGTCCAGCCATCAACCTACCGCGAAGAAGTCCGTGTCAACACTACCGTTGACCCTCCTCGATTCCAACCTACACAAAGGGAGGATTATAGATTGACAGAAGAAACTGTCGATTCAGCTCGTTTCCAAGACTCAAAACCAGCCAAGATGGGTTACTACGATGAAGATGGTATGTCATTCCCTTTGCGGTGTTTGCACCTCCCCATCCTAAGCGGCCACAGGTCATTATCACAGCATTCGCCATGGTCTTCACAAGGCGAAGGACCATGTGAAGCATGATGTGCAAAACGTGGCTGATCATTTATTTGGTCATCCGCGTCATCATCATCACCATTCACACTCTTCTCACTCCTCACACTCAGCGCATGGCAAGGAAGAGATTGACGTTCAGATAGGAAGCCGTGCAGGCCCAGCCCCAAGCCGTTCTTCTGCCTCTGAATCCGATCGTGTTCCCAACACCGTTACCATTCCCACCCACCATATCCGTCTCGGTGATCTCTTGATCCTTCAAGGCCGTCCTTGCCAAGTTATCCGAATCTCTACCTCTTCCTCCACCGGGCAGCACAGATACTTGGGCGTCGATCTCTTCACTAAGCAATTGCACGAGGAGTCTTCATTCATCTCCAACCCAAGCCCAAGCGTCATCGTCCAGACTATGCTTGGCCCAGTTTTCAAGCAGTACCGTGTTCTTGATCTCCAGGACGGCACTGGTAAGCATCCGATACTTTTACCCTTATGTCAACGTAGCTAACATATTCTAGTTGTTGCAATGACCGAGACCGGCGATGTTAAACAGTCCCTTCCAGTCATTGATCAATCAAATCTCTGGTCTCGTCTTAATGAGGCCTTCGACACTGGTCGTGGCAGCGTTCGTGTCCTAGTTATCAGTGACCATGGTCGCGAGTTGGCAGTCGACATGAAGGTCGTCCACGGCTCCCGTCTATAAACTTGCGGATTCATTGGGATCCTTGTACTAGCATAAAGTCTTCTCTTTCACGGAGTTGATTTCGGAAACATATCAGGCGCGTTGAAAATAATCTGGGAGGAGTTGCATCATTGATGGATGAATATTAGGACATGAGTTTCTCACGCAAACACAAGCGTATATGCACCGAACCGACCTGAGGCTATCTACTTGGTTGCTGGAACCTGCTTTGGTAACCTACTTTACGTACTATGGTGGTCGATCCGTGGCTTTGAGGAGAGAGTCTCAGGCCGGTCTTCTTTGTAGCTGTGTAGATAGAATATGAAACGCAACTTTTTTATAATACCTGTGTCCATCTATCTCACTGCCTCATTATTATCCAATACAACCAACCATAAGGAGATGTCTACTTTACTTGTAGGTAGCGTTTCTTGTCTCATAAGTGGATAGGTAACATCACACCTTGAGGGTTACTTACGGAACCACCTTCCCAAAACGAAGCTGTCACGGTACCCCGCTGTACCGATAAGCTCAACTCCACATCCTATTGAACGTATAGCCACCTCCTCAGCAGCTTCATTACCTGGCTTCACTCTTTTCAACTCAATTTTATTCATATCTTTCTGCGTACTTTGTCGAATATTTTTCCATATTTTGTGATATACTCCAAGTCTAACTGTTATCCCTGTAGTATATTTCCAAAAACATGGGAGCCAACCAATCCACCGTTCCTGTCAACGAGAAGCTCCTTGCCGAACGGCTCCAAGGTATAAGGATTCGTGATAAGGAAGAGCATAAGTGTCAAGAAAGCACGCAGAATATTACAGATGATGAATATGTACATCTCGACGAGAAGTCGGGGCATTTTGAAGCTCCGTGGAGCAGTCTTAGCGTTGGAGACGTAGAGGACTGGGAACATGAGCTCCTTGCAGATTCGAAGAATAGGTGCGAATTGTGTTAGAATAATTCCTAAACTTGACTAATCTGGAAACAGACTTGCGCTCTCTGCCCTCTCTTCTGCAGACCCCAAAACAGTCCTTTCCTCCCGCTCCACGCAAATCAAAGACACGCACATCTTCAACGTCAAGATCCCGTTCGAAGGTGCTCCCATCACCAACCAGCGCTCCTCCGGACGCTGTTGGCTTTTTGCTTCCACAAATGTCTTCCGTGTTGCTCTAATGAAGCGTCACAATCTTGACAAGTTCGAACTCTCCCAAGCGTACCTATTCTTCTACGATAAACTCGAAAAATCCAACTGGTTCCTGGAGCAAATTCTTGATACCTCAGATCAAGATCTAGACACAAGAGTTGTACAAACCTTGCTCGCGCAACCGGTGTCAGATGGTGGTCAATGGGACATGGTAGCTAATCTTGTTGAGAAATATGGATTGGTCCCTCAGGTTCTATACCCAGATTCATATAATGCTCAGAACTCGAGTGCGATCAACAGCATCATTACTACTAAGCTCCGAGAAGATGCTCTCACGCTCCGCAGTTTGGCTGCTAGCAACAAGAGCAAGGATAAAGTGTTATCCGTCAAAGAGAGAATGATGCGAGAAATTCATCTCATTCTCACATTGACCTTAGGTCCTCCACCCTCACCCACCAAGTCTTTCGTCTGGAGCTATCTCGATAAAGACTCAAAAGCCAATGAGCTCACCATCACACCTATTGCTTTTGCAAAAGAACTCTCTTCCTCCAAGGCGATCCGCATTACTGGTTCTAATGTGAACAACATGTTTTCCCTAGTCAACGATCCAAGGAATGAATACAATACCCTTCTTACCGTCTCCCGTCTCGGCAACATCGTCGGTGGCCGGGGAATAACCTATGTGAACGTCACCATGTCCGTCATGAAAGCAGCCTGCATATCCATGCTCAAAGCCGGTCTGCCTATATTCTTTGGCTGTGATGTGGGCAAGTACTCCAATCGCACCGGCATCATGGATACCGAACTCATTGACTATGAACTTGGGTTCAATGTCAAACTCGGGCTTTCCAAAGCGCAGCGGGTCATGGTAGGGGAAAGTGCCATGACGCATGCCATGGTGTTGACGGCTGTGCATCTGGATGAGGAGGGAAAGAGCGTGAGGTGGCGGGTGCAGAATTCTTGGGGAGAGAGCGCTGGCGTAGAGGGATGGTTTGTGATGAGTGATGAGTGGATGAACGAATTTGTATACCAAGCAGTGGTGGAACCACGGTTTGTGGACCAGGGCATCACGGATATTCTGAAGACTAAACCCACAGTTTTACCGCTTTGGGATCCGATGGGAGCGTTGGCTTAGGTGTTTGAGAATATGCAGAGCGTTTGTTACATTGCCTTGAGGAGTAAGATGGGGTTGAGGAGTACATATTGGAGCCTTAGCTTTGGGTTAGGTTTAGTGGTCATAAAGTCCGAGATGTGACCTTTCTCTTGGGTTGAGATTGCTTGTGTTTTTTTACGGCTGATGAAATCTTAAACAAGAGTTAGTTGCCATTAAAACTTTTAACAAATCTTTATTTTTATATCTATGGTTGACTTGGTGTTGAGGTACCACAGCATGAGGCTTTCATCCACCCGCCGCCGTGCGAATTGGTACTCGGGAACGCGGTTTATATTTGAGCTGTTTTATACCTCTAGGGATATGGAGAAGTATATGCACGCATGTTGTGAACCGTTCCGGAAACCAAAATGACCCATTCACTTGCAGTGGCTCAGGAAATACGTGTACTGGTAACGTTTTGTAGCAACGGCCCGGCCCCATAGTTCGCATCACTCACTCACTCACTCGCTGGCTTTGCTCGGCCGCACCGTCGCCTGGGTGGGGAGAAGGTCCTCGGGATTATTTTTCTCTGCGAGCGAGCGAGCGAGCGAGCGAGCCCAACGGTAATTACATTACAGTGCGCTGCATGCTTCCAGGAGAAACCAAACAACCCCCCCTCCAGGGATCGATGTGCTTGTACGAGGGAGGGTTTCGGGATGACCCCAGTTGCAAGTGGATAAGTTGGGGGGGGGGGGGGTTTTTTTGTTAATGTTTTCGGTAGTGGTGCGTGTACTGTACTGTACAGTATAGTACCTTACTTATGCTTTGGAGCTTCGACTGGGACGGAAGCTTGCTTGCTTGCTGGGGATGGATGGATGGATGGGTTGAGTTCTCCTTTGCTGCCCAAAGGAACATGCCCCGAGAAAGAGCAAGCGCAAGCGGGGTGGTTCTGTATTAGGGTTTTTTTTAATTGCACGGCAGGCAGGGAAGCTTTTTTGGAAAATGAAAGTCTGTTTTCTTTTTTTGGTTCTTATGTATACTTCTAATAAGTAGATATACTTTTTTTTCCGGGGAGGGTTCTGGTCATGATTGATGGATCGCGGGTGCGGGTTGCTAGACCCTCGGGAAGTCAGTCGTCGGTCACTGCAACCATCTATCTCGCATCCATCTGCCTCAAAGTAAGGTTTGGGGTACAGGAGGGGGAATGGCCACCAACTCTAAACGGCTGAATCATGAACTTTTCGGCCTCGTCAGAGACAGAGTTCGGGCCGTACAGGGTGATTAGTAGGGTGACTGACTGGGTAAGTAGTATGGATGGATGGCTCTGTTCCTCCGTCAGTCCCGTACGAGCCCACCGACGTGCGCGGTGATCGACGCTTCGTATGCTTGGTAGCATGGCGGATGGAAGACAAAGGTAATTGAAAGAAAGGGAGAAAAAAGAAGAGACCGGCGAGCACAGACGGGTGGTTGTCATGATTACTGGACATGATCGCACCGCACGGCGAAGATGTAAAATGTCTTGTGTGCCGACATGCGACCAGAGGAGCTCACATACATGGGCGAGAGACAAGCACTCTACCTGCTGCTGTTCCCCATTATGACAATAACGGACGGTGCAGTAATATGTCTACAGCTAGAACTAGTATCTGCTGGACCAGGGCTCCCGTGAGGTAGTGAAGAAGGGTCGTGCCGGCAATCCAGGTCGAAGGTTCTTGGAACGGAGCTATACATCGATAGCTGCTATTACCTTGGTCTTGCTGGAAGCAGTAATAGGGGACCTGCGGGGTGGGGATGTTGGGTTTTGTTAGTAGCATTAGTAGTAGTATTATTAGGATTACGAGGATTACTAGCATTACTGGTATTCGAATACTGTACTGAACTAGTTGTACGGGTCATGAATGCAAGACGGAGCCAAGTCGTGAATTAAGGGTTCTCCCCCAGTCATTCCCGGTTACTAGCGAGAAAACGATGCCCGCCCAACGTCACTGACTTCCCTGGTCACTCACTCACTCACTCACCTTGCTCAGCTCAGCTCAACTCAACCTTACACCTTACCTCTTACTCAACCCACGACTCCACCCAACTCACCACTCTCACTCCATCTCCCAAGTCTACTTACAGTACCGGAGTCCACCAGCCTTACACAACCCGGCCAAACCCTACCGCGCCGTCCCCTACCTCTCCATACCTTCCATACCTTCTATACCTTCCATCCAATCTTCCCGAAAACCCCAACAGTCTCTCTCCCATACCTTTCGTGGAAATAGGTAACACACAAAAACAATCCGAGAATCCGACACGCCGCAAACCCCCCCGAACTGTTTTGCGTACAACAGGGGCCAAGTTCTCTCCAAATTTAGCCAGCTTGGAGTCGCACAGTCGCACAGCCGCACGTCAGCGGGGTCGAGGAATCAACAGGATTATCAGTCAACGCATCAACGCCACCATCAGACCTCACAAACACCTGGATTCTTCAACTCGTCCTGCACACCATCCCCATCTCCTTCACTATTGGTAGCTTTGCAGCGCAAGTCCTGCACGCTGTCGGATTCTTGTATGGACAACCTGTCACCTCCCGCCGTGGTTTCGATATTGTTTGCTAACGGACATGCTAGACAACTCACACTTCCTTATCAGACAATTTTTATTGCACCCCTGGTTCAGGCAAGAGAGGTAATTACGCACCGACCAAGACAGAGGTAGCAAAAATATAAGGTGGACATTTCCGCATAGCATTCGGTCTGAGCAGGTCTTGTTGGGGGAACAAGAGTCATCATGGGAGAACGAGCATACAGATACCAGACCCGTCCGCGGTCGCCTACATTCTACAGTCCAGCACGCGTGTCGCTCCCGACTGGCTTGGGTAGTGCCCCTCTCTATCCCGAACAACATATGCATGTTGTTCCCGCTGGGCGTCGCGAGGTGATTCCGGGTCCTCGATCTAGCGGTTACCCAGCCGTAACGGGCCCGACGACCACGACCACATACAAAGTTGAGCCGGTGCGTAGCAGCGGTGTTCGTGAGGGAAGTCGCACGCGGGGAGCGACCCTCGAGTCTTATAAACGGCCAGTCATCCCGAGTATTGTGACTGCTGCCCCGAGAGAACACCATCGACCGGTAATTCATAGTGGCGGAGGGGCACGTCCTCGCAGTCCAGTAAATAATCCTTACCGAAGCAGTCAGGAGGAGTACTATACCGCGATACCTGCCACCTCGCGACATCATCACCTGGGACACCACAAGCGGTACAGCGCAACGATGGACAACGCCGATATGAACCGTCTCCACCGAGAACGTGAGAGCAGCAGGTTACGGATTGAGCCGGCGAAGGAAAGAGAAGTTGCTTATTCTGGAAGCTCGTCACGACCGGTCTATTCAGGTGCACTAGTAGCACAGCGACATGCGGACACAGTTGCAGACGATTATGGCCATGATGGATATGGATATACGAACCCGCGAGACTTGGTCCAGTATGACCTAAACAATGGAGCACCTCCACTTCGACATCACAAACGGAGAGAGAGCTTTGGGGAGACTCGGAGGGAAAGACCTAGTAGCTCGAGTTACAATGAAGTTCTGCCACGACCCTATGAGACGAGAGAACGAGGGCCACCACCAGCCTCCGTGAGAGGCTTTGATCGAATTCCTGCGAGAGCAACCCAGAATCCACCTTATGACTGGGATCAGCCACATTCCAGGTTATCAGTAGAGCCTGTGCGTAGACCGGCCAGTGTGCAGCCATACGACCACCCTCGTGAGCTTAGTCGAGAGCCTGATGTACATAGGCGAAGCAGCTCAAGACGACCGGTGAGTGTTTATCATGATAGAGAACCCAAAAGATCACAACGAGAAGATTATTACGAGGCGAGAGACGAGGATCCTAAACGACGAGCCGAAAAGCCCCGGTCTGAATCACATTCCGGGCGCTACGATGATAACGTAGAACAACGAGGATACGGGATACGCCCCGAGAAGACAGAACGCATAGAAAGATACGAGCAGCGTGATGGTGACAAGAAAGAGAAGAAAGAAAGTAAAAGCGGAACAGGTGGGGCTATCGCAACTGGACTTAGTCTTGCGGGAGCAGCCCTGGGGGTAAAAGCATTCAAAGATGCTACGGATAGCAAGGATGATGACCGAGATGAACCACGGAGACGCAGAGACTATGATGACGAACCCAGACGCCGTAGAGACCCGAGAGATGAAAGAGAGCCAGTCGATCTGAGCCGTGATGCGCCGCCACAAAAAGAACGAGACCGAGATACGCCACCTAGGGAGCGTGATCCTCTTCCGCCAAGAGACCGTGATATACCACCCCCAAGAGAGCGGGAGCGCGAGCGCGAGCGCGAGCGTGAGCGTGAGCCTCTCACACCAAGGGAGCACCGTAAATCTGTGAACCGTGAGGATCGACCTGAAGATCTCGGCGATAGGATCCGTGAGCCAGAACGTGATCGTGAGCGAGAAGCGCGAGATCACCGTGATCCACGAGATGATAAAGATAAGGAAGATCGACATCGTCATCATCGTACTGAGGATCCAGCCTACAGAGAATCTGCGATTGACGACTCTGCATCTGATGAGGCTCGACCTCGTCGACGGAGAAGAGAGTCCGGTGCAAAGTTCAATCCCAAGGACACAATGGACCTAGTCGCCTTGAAAGCAGCTCTAAATAGTAGCGAGGCGTCAACGCCAAAATCTCAAAACCCTGAGCTTTCGAAAGAACCGCCTCAGACGGCACGCCAAAGTTTCAACAGAAGCTCTCGCGATCTTGTCGACGTACGTGACTCATTGAAGAACGATGATTCTCGCGCCTTGCGTATTGTCACACCTCCTCCCGCCAATGCGGATAAGCCACCGGTGAAGGGTATTCTTCGTCAACCGCGGGAGAAGTTTCCCGAAGATCCAACACCGATACGAGAAGGTGTAGCACCATTGAAAGATGCGAAGAAAGACGGAGTTCCACCTGATGCACGTTGGACCAAGATCTCGCGTAAACTCGTCAATCCAGAAGCTCTAGAAGCTGGCAAGGAGCGTTATGAGGCACGAGAGGACTTTGTTATTGTGCTGAGAGTTCTGAGCCGTGATGAGGTTCAAGGCTACGCCGAAGTCACTGAAAGAATACGAGGTATCTAACATCCACTTTCCCTTTGCTTTGCAACAAGACACTAACAGTATCTAGCTGCACGAGAAGAAGTCGAGGAAATAGAAGAGGCTAGAGAGCGCGACGCACGCCGGCGCGCCCGTAGGGAACGCCATGATAGACATAAGCGAGAACGTATTGAGCGTGGTGATCCCAGTCACAAAAAATCCGAACGAAGCAGTAGACGCAGAGAACGTGGCGGCTCGAGCGAAAGTGATACCACGGAAGATGAATATGAGAGACGGCCGAAGATGTTGGAGCCTGCGCATCCAGTTATGAGTGGTGGACTAGGGTTGCCGGCATCAGTAGTTAGCAACGCGGGGTCGAGCGAGGTGAGGAGATAGTTGACGATGGTGTTTTGGAGATTATTGATGCATTTCTTGGGAAAAGCGAGGGTATGTTTTTGTGCATGATTAGTTGTTGGATGCATGTATGAGAATTTAAAAATAATAAGAGATATTTGGAAACGTAGTCGAACTTGCTCCTTTTGTGTGCTTGTATTGACTGCTACACTTAACTTCCTTTCACTTTCAGAGTTCATACTAGTCAGCAAATAAGCAAGAAACACTTTGTACGCACCCCTCCTCTAACCGAGGCCGCCAAGAATATCTCCTATTTTAAGCGAGGCATGTGGGAAAACGACATCTAAGCTTTCCAAGCCAACTCTACCAGCTAGCAGCTACTTATTGTGATGGGAAATATAGATTACCCATACAACGATACATTTTTTTCGGATTCTGATATCTAGTCCAATGAAGGATATATACAATTTGCTTATTTTTCATTACTTATCATATCAAGCTTGAGCTCTAACGTGCTTTCTTCTCTGGCTGTTCATTTACACTACCACCCGCAATCTTTCTTCCATCTCCCAGCACAACTTCCGTGCTCTTGACACGCAATAGCACAAACGGATATACGCAATCACAAATCAAGCTCGTTCCCCAGAAGAAGATGGCGAGCGGCATCATGAAGTATTCATGAGCCTCCGTCCAGAAGTACCAACACCAGCCGTAATTGAGATAAAACCCGATGATCGAGCCCAGCGTTCTTGTTGCCCTATATCAACACGTCAGCAAACTTCCATTCCCAATCCACCACCCTCGCCACCCATGGAAAGAACCACGCATGGAATGAAAACTTACCAAATCCCCCAGCTCACCCCGCCCGAATGCTGCCTCACGACCAGCTGACACAAGCTCGCCACCGACAGGTTCAACTGACACACCAGCGCGCTCCAGAAGCCCAGCTCCGTCATGTCCGGGCCGACCACGCCGCGGTAGAACTTGCCCTCCCGCTGGCCGATGGCGTTGTCGATCCACCACATGGCAAAGGCACCATGGCCGGCGGTCGCGCCGGCCGTCAGCAGCAGGAACCACCAGCCGATGTGCGCGCGCACCGCGGGCGCATGCGCCCACTCGAACCGCGCGAACCGCACCAGCCCGTACACCATGCCGCAGTCGACCACCAGCCAGCTGATGAACACGCCGCGGTCCAGCGGCGACTCCGTCACGAGCGCGTACACCACCTCCCACGAGAAATTCATCGCCATGGCGAACAGCGGCATCCCGTATGACTTGGTCCGGAACGACTCCCGCACGAACAGCACGTAGCAGACCGTCCAGAGCCCGCCGCCGACGGAGAGCAGGAGCGCGCTGACGGGGACGGTGTGCGCGGCGACATGCGGCGGGGTGATGTCGTTGGATCCCATCCTCTCTTTTTGGGGGGGGCGAGTTGGGGCTGGGTTCAGGATAGGAAGGAGAAGTAGATGGGATTTATTGGTAATCGAAATGCAAAAATCAAAAGAAAGAAAGAATGTGTCTGCTATTGATCGCAGTCAGCAATTCTTTCATTGGGGAATCACGTGTGCGTGTTCTTAGGTGATGCGGCGCGCGGTGCTTACGGCCCCCGACCACCGAAGTGAGGAGGGACATGATTGCGCCGACGGCAAATCTTGGCCTACTTGGATATAGCTATAAGAAAAAGTGAATTCGAGAGACTGTTGTTCGATTCCGATAATCCACTCATGCTTTGCTAAATATCAACAATGCTGAGTTATTTAATGCGAGGTGCTATCTGGATTGGAGCAAAGGTCCAGGACCCACATTTAAGATCAATGAAGTACTCTCAATTACTTATCAAGATCAAGCTCAAGACTGAATAACGGTGGACAACAATTTCGGCTTTGGGAGAGCATGAAGCTTTTCTGATTTCTTGAAACAACGAAACAGGGTCCTCGAGGTAAAGACTAATTTATATATTGAGATCCATCCATGATTTGAAAAGTAGTGCTTTCCACCAACAAACCACAACCACTGTGCAGATCTGAATTCCATAGGGGTATCGGATTTGATCAGCTGTAGTTCCAGAAAGTCACCATGTGCTACAAACCTTCCATGGTTCTCTTCGTGGTGTCCAGTGACAGAAATGCCAGATGTCGTAGAAGCTTGCCGCAAGGGGGACTTGGAGATGTGCACGTGACCTCGGCGAATCTGGAGAATGTTAGAGGAGGTTACCTGACACTAGCAGCTATGGTCGAACTCGATTCAAGATCACGAGAAGAGGTATACAATGTATTCTAAGGTGACAGGATGTTGTATAGGGTATTTTGTTAGGCATTTATGGGAAGTAGGGTGTAAGTCAGTCAAGGCTTCTTGATTTTAGTAATTAGTGTAGAGAGCATGAATAAGCTCGCTGGCACACCAGCCTCAGAAACGATATAGAGGTGTCGTCTTGAGATATTGACCCAAAGGCAAGTAGCTTTCGAATTGCCACCATGTGGTAGTCCGTACTCTGAATTGGATCGAGATCTTAGTAACCAGGATGATCTACCAGCTGTTCTGATGCTAAATTGATGTCTTGATAATGGAATATATGATGAGCGACGAGAAGTCAACAGCTTGACAATGTCTACCACCGACCGACACGTTGGTACTGATTCTGTGGAGATTAATAGAGTCCCAATTTCTGGCTCACACGAAATAACATGTTCTGCGCATCAGTGAATTGTAAGATGGATTACTAAGCTAGCCAATAAATACGTCAACTGGTAATGCCTGTGCTTACATGGACTCAACTCCCTACTGTAGATATCTATTGAGGACAACAGCGCTTACATGGTCCTGCCGAGACTTTATGTTCCTATAACCAATCGCTTCGTTAGCAGAATACTTTGCACTATATGGTGGAACTGAAACAAGGATAGGAAATCACAGAGATCTCCATTGTTGCTGACCATTAATAATTCATGGCATGGACCAGACCAGGTCCGTAAGTTCTTCGCAATTTTTCTGCGATGCACATCATATGGTCAAATTTCTAGCTCGGCATGTAGGGGATGTGGCGCAAGCCACATGGTTCGGGGTGATGAGCTTATCCCCAAGAACCAGATCCGATAGGTATGGTACATTGCCCTTAATTTAAAGACACGTTAAGAAATATCGAGTGACGTTACGTTTCACTATCGGACCGGAGACAACCGATCTATGGTTCACCGTGGAGCATCGGCTATCGGATGTTTTGATAATCCTGTCAGAGCCAAACCTGGGGTACCATGAACTGGGTAACATTCTTTGAGGGGTAGGGCTGTCAACGATAGCCCCTGGATCATCTCGGTATTTATCATGGTTCCAACAGAGCGTAACGTGTAACCATGAAGGATCTGGTCATATGTATGTCCAGGGCGTAGCTCGTCTAACTCACGTCAATTAGGATTTGCGGCTGAACGTCTTCTAATGTACGTTGAAACATTTCTCGCAGACTATGTGATTTGGATCCAAAATTCGTCTCCGTAGAATCTGATACTCGATGTACGTAAGAAGACGTATTATTCTCACCCACGTGATCTCAACTAACCCCTGAATTTGCCGACGCTAAACGTCAGCTCTTGCCAGGAATCTTAGCTATGTTCACTGATTGGTACTTTTCAAACCATCCTATCATTTAAATCTGAAACGCAAAAAGAAAAGTGCGTACGCATATGCCTCAGCCTACTTGGCCTTAGACGAGAGTCCGCTTAGACTTGGGAAGAAAATTATACACAATCTTATTGCCAGAGGTGACAAACTCCTTCCTAAGTTAGCGTGAGCAGCTAGATACAGACGCCTTCAAAGAGACAACTGCCAAGCACAAAAAGAAACAAGTCTGACTTGGGGGCAAGTATCAAAACTAACGGAAATGAGATAGTGAAAATGGGAGCTCAAGTGATAAGCCAGGAGGCGCGCCCAGCGCCTGAATTTAAGGACTTGTTTTACAATTACCTCTTTTAAAGAAAATAGACATGGATCATTGCTTTGCACAAGTCGGTATTCATGTCGCTACATAACGTGGTATAGAAGTTGAGTATCCTGCAGACTATAATGGTTGATTACTAACAGCGCCGTATCAGTCGTAGTAATTGGATGACTGTATATTCATCTCGCTTCTCTAGAGGAACATGCCACTAGATATGTATGAGCTTGGGCTGGTACTCTCTATGGACCCCTGAAGGTATTTCAGTAGAGGATTCCATCTAGCTAGAACCCCTGGAAAAGCTACATGCATTGCAACCCTCATACATGGACTGATTATAAACACCTACCTAGCTAAGCCAATGCCCGTATGGTTTCTGTCACTGGGCAGTAATCGCTACGTTCCATCTGATGAACAACTAGTTTCAATCTTTGAGCAATGACGGGTGAACAAATGACGATGGTTAGTCCCCAGTCACAGGCACTTGGGTGCGCCACACGGCTGTGTCTCTGAAGGAGTAACCGCCGGCAACCACACTATGTTTTATGTTTGATCTCGAAAAGAACTATCGGGAAGGGGGGTAGCCAGATTTTTCCTTTCTACAATAATTTGAATATGCGAGCTTAATATTCGGCCCTTTATATCTCTTAGTTCTAAAGCGTAAAACTGCAGGGATGTCTTCGTGCAGCAACGTCGTCTACGGGTAGTATTCATATCATAAGATAGGAGGGTCTCATGAGCATATATTATATATTATTCGGCTGCAATGTGGCTTCTAGTTCTACCTCTCTTCATTCATTCATTCTTTCATTCTACTGCTTTGCAGGCCGCCTCTTCAGGCAAACTTTTATAATAATTTTACTTTTGCTGTGGCTTTCAGCAATCGGTCGTGCTGGTACTCGAGTAACTTCGCTATATCTTCAATTCTTTTCACCATGCACCTTCTCAAAACATTTGCGCTTGCCACTATGGCATGTCTTGCGGGTAGATCACTGGCCATCGTCGTCACCCCTGGAGACAGTGATGATCTTGTTATCACAGCGAACAATACTATCAATGGAACATCTCCAAACGCTCCGAGGGGTATGGTCAAGGTCCGAGCTAACACCGGGAAACTACCACTTTCAATCATTAATAACTTTGCTGATGGTGCTGTCAATGTTTATATCACTGGCAAGGATGCGAACAACAAAGTAGTCGTGCTTAAACCAGATGGAAACTTCTACTATCCGGATCCAGCTGGAGCAAAGACTCCTACACTCATTACTCAGAATCTTGCGATCCCATTAGGCGGCAGGGGGAGCGCGACTAGGATCACTATACCCGCTTACATATCTTCTGCTCGGATCTGGTTCGCAGCTGGAAACCTCAAGTTCTATTGTTTTTCTCAGCCAGATGGTGGAGTTGCCTTCGTAGAGCCATCGGCAGTCAATCCCTCAGATCCTAGCGCAGGAGTCAACTGGGGATTTATCGAACTGACGTGGATACCCAGCGGTATATGGGCAAACATTAGTTATGTTGATTTTGTTGGTCTACCGCTTGGCATGAGTCTCACAGCGAGCGATGGCAGCGTTCAGACTGCGAAGGGCCTTACAGCTGGTGCTATCAATAATATCTGCAATGAACTGAAAAGCCAAGCTGCTTCCGACGGCCAGCCATGGGATCAATTATGCATGACCACAAGCGGTGGAACTCCCCTGCGTGTGCTCTCTCCAAACGACTATATAAGCATAGTGCCAAATGGCTTTAGCTCATACTATAATAGCTACATTGATTCAGTCTGGACCAAATATGCTTCATCTACACTGACACTCGATACTCAAGCGCAGGCCGGCAAAGTCAGCTGTCAGGTGTCGGGTAGCGTACTCAAATGCAATGGCGACAATCGCAGTTATTCTAAGCCTACCGTCAAAGACATATTCGGATGTAACAGCGGACCATTCTTGATTGATGGCTCTGATAATGATGTTCACCGGGCTGTTGTGCCTCGTTTATGTGCGGGGTTTGAACGCTCGACGTTGCTATTGATTGGAGGCGATGTTCAGCCTGGTTTAAGGGCATTTTCCTATTACACAACTTCACCCACAAATCATTTCAGTCGCATTGTTCATAAGTACGAGGTTGATGGCAAAGGCTACACATTCTCTTATGATGATGTCAATCCTGACGGAGAAAATCAATCTGGCTTGGTTTCCACCGGGGAGCCTACCCTTCTTTCTATCACCGTTGGTGGCCCTTAATTTAAATAAATTTTTGGGTGAAGTGATTGTGGTTTTATAATGTGAGCTGTGCTTTTGGATCTGTGTATATGCTTCTGGGGTTGTTGTATATATTCATACTTAATGTATCTCTTATACTATTGATTTCATTAGGTTGGTAGACAGACTAAGTTGCATCCAAAGTTGTTGTGTATACTCAGGCTAAGCAGGAGTTGAGTTGAAACCAATATCCCATTAATATCAGAAGTGAATCCAGCCATTATATCAATGAATAGCAACTTTAGCATGTTTTCCATTATAGCAACTTGTCAATGACAAGCCCCGATAGTAATAAGAATTATTTTCTGAACCTCCAACTTGGATTCTTCTGAATTTTCCCCAATCTACCTGTGGACAGGGATATGGGACCACACAAAGCATACAATTATCCCAGACTACCTCTGCTAAGGTTGCTGTGGAACATTTTCTGTGTCGATGTAGACTACGTTAAATTTTGAAAAGCCTCTCACACTTGTGATCCTAAGTGATTTACATTTGGTCATCACAACATGCATTAATTTAATTCCTCCACCTCAAAGTCTACATCTCTAATCGATTACCCTGAGTCTCAAAATAGAGTGGGTCCCTGTTTAAATTATCGTTTGCAAGCACTCGACTTCATTCGTTCGAATAATATTCCGAAAACCTCAACCTCAACGCATCAGCATCGGCCACCTTTCCCTGTCTTCTCAAAACATCGTCCATGACTGGAATGTAGTCCACGAGGTATGGTCCACATTTTTTCCAGTCATCAAAGTATTCACAATGTTTGCAGCAGCGGTCGAGAGCCTCCTCCAATAGCGTCTGACTAAAAACCAAATCTTCTTTCCCTGCATCTTTCAAAAGCGTTATAAATTCCATAATGATGAACATTGCTAACGCCACATTCACAGTACCTGTATTACAATCCTTGAGATCATCTTCAACTTCGGCTCTGCTGCATCGTAAGGCATCTCTGAAGACTATCTGGGCCTCCTCAAAGTCTTTTTTCCGTCGTAGCAATACCGCAAGCCTGTAGATAGCCAACGTAACGTTCTGACCGCTGCCATACACCCGAATCCTCTGTTGTAAGATTTCTTTTTGCAACTTCTCTGCTTCGTCCAATTCTCCATGTTCCACCAGGAGTCTTGTGTACTTGGCTTTTGTTGTTATGGCTGGTGGAGTATCCTGGCCAAGGTATCGCTCAAATTTCCGTAGAACAAGCCTTAGACTATTTTGAGTAGCTTCATAGATCTCATCTCTAGATTCTAAATGGGTGAGCGCATTGCAAATCATTGCAGTGGGCTCATTTTTGCCCAATACAGTCGCGGCCATGTCAGCAATATGCCGCCACACAGCTCTAGACACATCAGGTGGTGCTTCATGTGGCCATTCAGAAGCACAATCTAGCAGTTCAGATATCACGTAAGAACTCCTTGAGTTAAACAAAGGAATTAGCATATCTAGGGCCTCGTTAAGCTGTCGCCAACCAACTTTTGTTTGGCCTCGGACAATAGCTTCAATAGCGCCTTGAAATGAGTTGATGAAATCAGTAGGGTAAACAGTTCTCGGTTCTGCCCCGGGTAGGATGATTTCGGGAGAGTTCCGCATATCTGTTATGATTCGAGTCTGTACATCTACCTCGTAAAAAATGTTGGCTTGATGGATGATTATCTCTACCCACTTCAAGCGGGTTGGTGAAGATACTGGTCGACTAGGACCAATGGGAAGATTTGATCTTTCGCGGGAAACCCGCACCACCGCTCTGACACTTTCATCCCTCGCGATTTCGGGCGAGATTGAAGACTGTTTATCAACCGAATGTATGAGTGACTCGTCTCCACGATCATGGTCTTCAGAAAAGATGCGTCGAGCTTTTGCTGTTCGATACTTCTTTAATCCCCACTCCGAGATGCGCTGACCATACATGCGTCTTCTGAAGTTTCATTAACATGTGACTGAGTGGTCGTGGGAATGCGAAGGATTACGTTGCCTTGAAATTGTATCTTTCTTTCATGATCTGAATTACTTCTGGAAGAGTCCTGTCTTCGATCCAATACAGGTCGGTAAGAATCGAACGATACGCATTCCAGTCTCCCTTGGTGGGTGGGTAGGATGGTGGAGCTGGTAGGTCTTTATCACCCACATGTCCGCCCACGGAGATCTTTGTTTTGGAGTTCAGATTCATGGTGTTGACTATTGTGCATACAGTGAGAATCTTTCATGAGATGAGATTGTTTGTCCCCCAAGTGTCAGGAGCAATTGAGGAGCTGGAGCCGATCTGAATTCAACCATGTCAATGCACCACCTCACATACGACGTCGGAAAACCACCTGCAAGAAGTAGAGGATACCTGAGAATGCTTCACCGGGGGTGGACTCGCTTTTCAAACCTGGGAAAGCAGCTCGAGTGAGTATCAGGGGTAGACATATGAGAACGATTAAAGATGTGGTTATTTTTGGGGATTTATTTTACAATGCTCATTGGTGTATTGAGTGTTGACGCAACCTTGGCAGTCTGGCAATGTCTTGGGAGGCTTTCATAAGGAACCTCGGATACGAGTTCATCGTTACAGGAATC